>Ga0134103_1000018_pt1:0-165000 | contig 261963 bp, 285 predicted proteins | sample 14_taG_2_FD_94445 | JGI IMG/M metagenome (GOLD analysis project Ga0134103, IMG submission 94445) | Switchgrass degrading microbial communities from high solid loading bioreactors in New Hampshire, USA - 14_58_20_212_A1 metaG | ecosystem: Engineered > Bioreactor > Semi-continuous >...
ACATCTACTTCGTTATATGTATATAATTTCCATACTATTCAGTCTATTTTAAAGCTAAGAAATATAAATAATTTTTATATTTATTATAAAAAAATTTCCATACTATTCAGTCTATTTTAAAGCTTCCAGTTCCTACATTCATTCTTTTTTTGATAATATCATTTCCATACTATTCAGTCTATTTTAAAGCCCAACTCTAAACCCGCTATATCCACATCTGAGCCCAGAATTTCCATACTATTCAGTCTATTTTAAAGCAGGAGGGGTCTTGTATTTTCTTGGTGGGCGTCAAGAAATTTCCATACTATTCAGTCTATTTTAAAGCTTAACACCCTGCACGCTGTCTTTTTATGCTTACGCAATTTCCATACTATTCAGTCTATTTTAAAGCACCCAAGTGCAACACCCAAGTGCAACACCCAGATTCTATTTCCATACTATTCAGTCTATTTTAAAGCCCCCTACCTCAGGTATATATTCCTCAATCTCATCAACCAATCATTTCCATACTATTCAGTCTATTTTAAAGCTTATCTCAGTATGGAAAACCCATATAAAACCGATTATATTTCCATACTATTCAGTCTATTTTAAAGCCACTTGAGTTTATTGACATTGATGATTCTCACCTACGAATTTCCATACTATTCAGTCTATTTTAAAGCGTGATCATCGCTAAGGAGGAGGAGCCAGGATCCTCAGGATTTCCATACTATTCAGTCTATTTTAAAGCACGGAATCCGGGCGCTCCTCACCACCAGCATCCTCAAATTTCCATACTATTCAGTCTATTTTAAAGCTCCCTACCATACAATCCATTCGTCTTAGGCACCTGAATTTCCATACTATTCAGTCTATTTTAAAGCTTTTAACCTGCAGGTGGGGGTGATGCATCATGAAATTATTTCCATACTATTCAGTCTATTTTAAAGCTAGTGGGTTTAATATTACTGGGATTGAAACTGAAGCATTTCCATACTATTCAGTCTATTTTAAAGCACGTTACACCAGATCCAAACAAACCAGATTGGGTATAATTTCCATACTATTCAGTCTATTTTAAAGCCATTTGTAATAATTGGAGATACATAAATTTGTATCTACATTTCCATACTATTCAGTCTATTTTAAAGCAATCGGTTTTATGCGGGTTTTCCATGCTGAGATATATAATTTCCATACTATTCAGTCTATTTTAAAGCGGTCAATAAACTCCTCAATATTGTCTTCAGTTATGTTATTTCCATACTATTCAGTCTATTTTAAAGCTCTGGGATATCTGCCTCAACGGCAAAACAGATGTCATATTTCCATACTATTCAGTCTATTTTAAAGCTCTTTAAACCCTCAGATTTAAACTTATTACGAAGATATTTCCATACTATTCAGTCTATTTTAAAGCGAATTCATAAAAACATACAGATATATACAATATCTACTATTTCCATACTATTCAGTCTATTTTAAAGCTTCATAAACGTGGACCTTACGTATTTGATACGGTCCTATTTCCATACTATTCAGTCTATTTTAAAGCTTGACCCCGCAAACCTTGAAATACAAATGGTTTACCGATTTCCATACTATTCAGTCTATTTTAAAGCTTACATCACTTGTTGGTATTAGTGTTGTTTCAGCATTTCCATACTATTCAGTCTATTTTAAAGCCAGCGACCACATCATCAACATTAGAGGCGTCTATGAGATTTCCATACTATTCAGTCTATTTTAAAGCCCGGTCAGAGAATGGGGAATACCTTGTCACAGTACTGGAATTTCCATACTATTCAGTCTATTTTAAAGCCAGACAATCTGTAGCCGGAAAGACCTCCAGGACGCGAATTTCCATACTATTCAGTCTATTTTAAAGCGGTTTAAAAATTTCCGATAGAAAACATTATACACAAATTTCCATACTATTCAGTCTATTTTAAAGCAGGGCTGCTGAGGTGAACAGAAAGGTTGAGGAGCATTATTTCCATACTATTCAGTCTATTTTAAAGCATACGGTCCGGGTGCACAGGGATGGTTCAAGGTACATGATTTCCATACTATTCAGTCTATTTTAAAGCTCGTTGCAGAGGACTCTGACGCCGAATACAGGAGGATAAATTTCCATACTATTCAGTCTATTTTAAAGCGATAGCTGACCCAACGAAGGGGATTCGAGAGTTCACTATTTCCATACTATTCAGTCTATTTTAAAGCAAGAGAGATCCTCATAGATAATAAGGATAAAATCTATATTTCCATACTATTCAGTCTATTTTAAAGCGAGAACGAGGGAAAGATATACTCAGTCAAATATGATATATTTCCATACTATTCAGTCTATTTTAAAGCGGGGATGATCCTGGTGATCAATGTGAAGCTATTCCCCTATTTCCATACTATTCAGTCTATTTTAAAGCGACCACAGGATCCACCCAGACTGGTGGGAGGTCCTGATTTCCATACTATTCAGTCTATTTTAAAGCGATTAAGGCCCTTGTGATTGACCCGGGGTACTATGTGAAATTTCCATACTATTCAGTCTATTTTAAAGCTCAAGGAGTATTCAAAGAAGTCAGAACTCTCCAAGGATAATTTCCATACTATTCAGTCTATTTTAAAGCTGGAGCCCTGATGGTGTCTCATGGACAAGTCACACGAATTTCCATACTATTCAGTCTATTTTAAAGCAAGACCAAGTACATGACAACTTCATGGGTATCAGAAACCCATTTCCATACTATTCAGTCTATTTTAAAGCGTGAGGCTTCTTACCTCAGCGCCTCCCATTCCACTGCATTTCCATACTATTCAGTCTATTTTAAAGCCCGATACATGCAGAGCCTAATTCGTATTGTTTGAAGTAATTTCCATACTATTCAGTCTATTTTAAAGCTCTCACAACCCATGAACTCTTCGAAGTCGTGACAGAATTTCCATACTATTCAGTCTATTTTAAAGCATTATTCAGAACCATGAGCGGACTCTTATGTGGCGTGTATTTCCATACTATTCAGTCTATTTTAAAGCTCCTACCCAGGTTTGAGACCGTCACAATCCATATCGAATTTCCATACTATTCAGTCTATTTTAAAGCCCGCACAGGATCATCTCTCACATCCTCCGACTGCAGGAATTTCCATACTATTCAGTCTATTTTAAAGCACTGTGTGGATGTGGAAGAAGAAGTTCCGCTGGGATATTTCCATACTATTCAGTCTATTTTAAAGCCTGTAGACGCACAGGTCGTTCCAGAGATCGTTGAGGATATTTCCATACTATTCAGTCTATTTTAAAGCAATTTTATTCTATCCTCACCATGATAGCGGAAGAAAATATTTCCATACTATTCAGTCTATTTTAAAGCTCCCTGGTGGCGGGGACGTTGAGGTCACATTCCAACCATATTTCCATACTATTCAGTCTATTTTAAAGCTGACCGTCTCAGCGACATTAAAGAGCTAATCGGCGAAATTTCCATACTATTCAGTCTATTTTAAAGCGGAACACACCCTTGACAACATAAAAAGGGGGAGATACATTTCCATACTATTCAGTCTATTTTAAAGCTCAAAATTTTTATGAACTCTATGAATATTGCTTATTCATTTCCATACTATTCAGTCTATTTTAAAGCCGGTGAATAAACCGATTAGCCATCTTTTTTTTTGAATATTTCCATACTATTCAGTCTATTTTAAAGCTGATTTAGATGAAAGATGAAATAGTAGAGTTTGCATAATTTCCATACTATTCAGTCTATTTTAAAGCTGATTTAGATGAAAGATGAAATAGTAGAGTTTGCATAATTTCCATACTATTCAGTCTATTTTAAAGCTCGGTGAATAAACCGATTAGCCATCTTTTTTTTTGAATATTTCCATACTATTCAGTCTATTTTAAAGCTGAACAAAATATGTTCAGAATATACGCATAAATTCTAATTTCCATACTATTCAGTCTATTTTAAAGCTTGTTCAGCCCATTTATATACAAATTTTACATATCCAATTTCCATACTATTCAGTCTATTTTAAAGCATATCCGTTTTAATTAACGCTCGGGCATTTTGTATTCATTTCCATACTATTCAGTCTATTTTAAAGCCCCCGTATTTATCGACGATGTATAGGACGGCGTTTTATTTCCATACTATTCAGTCTATTTTAAAGCAACTCCTTTTTACTGAAAAAAAGGCTCTCCAGGCCTCATTTCCATACTATTCAGTCTATTTTAAAGCTCGGTTACGTGGCTACATTAAATAGGTGAACAAAAAGAGACATTTCCATACTATTCAGTCTATTTTAAAGCTGGGCTATATGTGGCGGGAGAATTACTCATAGCATTATTTCCATACTATTCAGTCTATTTTAAAGCTAAGCAGAGACATGAAACCCGAACAGATACTCAGCAATTTCCATACTATTCAGTCTATTTTAAAGCGTGGTTCTCTTTTTGTTTATGGCTTGGGGAGGAAGTTGTATTTCCATACTATTCAGTCTATTTTAAAGCCCGGATAACCCGGATACAATACCAGCACACGTATGCAGAATTTCCATACTATTCAGTCTATTTTAAAGCCTTTTTAGGCATAAACAAACCTCCACACATATAATTATTTCCATACTATTCAGTCTATTTTAAAGCCGAGCCGATTATTTTGTTTTTAGGCTAAATACTTGCTGAAAATGCTTTGTTTTAACATGCTTATAAGTCTGCCTATAATGATGACTCTTATTTATAAAGGCTGACTTAAATTATAAACCCAATACTGTTCTTTTCAATTCCAAGGACATGCGAAGAAACATATTTTTTACTGGGAAATTCATAAATCATCACAGAATCACATGTATCATCTATCAATTCACTGAGTCCTGTTTTTATCTCACCAAACTGCGCTTTACTTACTTCTCCTTCAAAAACTGAGTTCTGTCTCCAATGAAGATACATTTTCAAAAATTTATGAACCTTGTTAACTCTTTTGACATCAACGTCGTAAACCACCAGGAGGTACACTTAATCACCTGCTAAAAAAATGCTTAAAATAATAAATTACAGTTTTACCACCATGCCCTGAAACTCTCATATTTCTGATCGCCCAGAAAGTGTTTTATTAATTTATAGGACTCCAGCCTCATCAGATACTTATAGGATACCTTTCTTTTGAGTTTAGGGTGCTTTATAGTCGTATCAAGCTTAGCCTGATATTCTTTGAGGAAAATTTGTTTACCCCTGTCTTTAAGCATTACACCGACATCTCTATCAAAGTCCTTCTCTGAAATCATGTTATTATTTACTAGTTTAAATATTACTCTACCAACTATTAGAGGCTTAAAGATATCTGCTATATCCAGGGCAAGTGAAAACCTCCTTTCGGCAGGTTCATGCAGAAAGCTAATAGATGGATGGAGATAGGTGTGATATATCTCAGATAATGCGGATACGTATAATAATGAATTACCAAAGGATAAAAGGGCATTTAATTCTGTCGTTGGCGGTCTTATTTCACGTTTATCCATTTTAAACCTTTTAAGGATCTTATTAAAGCTCTGATAATAAGAATTCCACATGCGACCCTCATTACTCATTATCTGCGCAACATTCCCTTCCACGACCTCTTTCTCTATCATCTCAATATATTCGCTAACATCCTTCCCTCTTTTTTTGTAATACTTCATTGCTTTGAGTAGGTTATGTTTAATACCGAGAACCATCTCCCTCGCGATTTCTGATCTTTTCGTTGGGTCCAGGTAATGTTCCGCCTGTTTTACCACCACAAGACCGGAGTTAAGCTGTACGCGAGGGTATAAAGACCCTTCATAATACCCGTATTTATTGAAAAAATTAACTGGGATGCCCTTTTTCATCAATATAGATGATGCCCCTGATTTAATTGAAACTTTACCATAGCAGTTTATCTCGTTTATGCGGTTTATTGGAAGAGGTTTCTTAATGTCTTTGTTGATAAAATATAATGTATTTCCCTGACGGGACAGTATCCCATGAGAAGTTATATACAAAGGGTCCTTCATTGAATCACCTGTTAGATCATGCAGAACTCATAATAACTACATCTACGACAGTAACGTTTAGAAACGGGTTTAGGGGGATATTTCATTTTAACAACATTTTTTATGCTTTCAACAATTTTCTCGATTTCCGACTCCAATTCAGGCGTTAAGTGGAGTTCTTCCCTTTTCTTTTCAGTAGGGTACACAAGCACTCCTTTCACGTTTTTTCCTGTGAATTTCCTTATATACCATAAATAATAATAAAGCTGATACCTGACAGGCTCTTCAAGGCTGCTTGACTTTTTTATTTCAAAAATAGTCAGATTTTTCTTATTCATGAAATCTATAGAAATTTCGCCGAAGTTTATGCTTTTCTTTTCTCGCGAGAAAGTTTTTTCATGGAGGAGCCTCCCCATCTGTATGTCTTCGTTATCATAGTTCATGTTTATCTGGTTCGCAAAGAACCATAATTCTCGCTTACAGGCCACATAATACTGAACCATGACACCAGTTACTTTCATGAAATCACTTTAAACTATATAATGTTCCAGTCATCCGCATCAACAACTTCAAAGCCGCATTCATAGCTATAGACCCCATGAATAAGGTAGAACATTTTCATATCATCCACCTTCCCTTCACGTAGCATCTTAAGAAATAGCCATTTGTAAATCCCCACAGTATTTTCAAACTTATCAGGATCTTCTTCATCGAAGAATGCAGCAGGAACTACATCAATTTTTTCAAATCTCTCATCAACATCCCTAATTGAGAGTAAACGTGAAACTTCTTCCATATTCTCAGTCTTAAAGCGAATGGTGTAAGGACCTCTTTTGTTGATGATTTCATCGTACTTATTGTAGCCTTTTTCGAGTTTTTTGTTAAAAGAAAGGTTAATTGACTCTATTTCAAGGAGGGATGTGTAGAGATTAAAGACCATTTCACTCATTTCACCCAGGGACGGCTCCCCATCCTCTATTATGTTCTTCGAACACTCTATCACCTCTCTCCCATAGGGATAGACCCATCGACCATTTCCATTTTCGGCTTCTATACAGGTTTCTATGTAAACCTCCCCTTTTTTATGTGGATCTTTAGATCTATTTATCCTACCCAATCTCTGAGTTATCGCATCTATTGGTGCTATTTCTGTGAAAAGTACATCAAAGTCTATGTCCAGGGAAATTTCAACCACCTGAGTCGCTACAACAACCAGTCCCCTGTTTTTCCATTTTTCTTTAAGCTCAATTTCACTTTCTTTTTGTTTTCTATGGGCCTTTGTGAATTGAGAATGATAGAGAATTAGGTTAGAATCCCTGTCAAAAGAATCGCTTGTTTTGAAGCTTCCGGACTCTTCCAGTGCCCTATAAACCTCTTTTGCTTTGTTAACAGTGTTAAGGACAACAAGCACCTTTTTATTATTATTGAATTTATTTATTATGCTATCTATTTTATCAAGGATAGAAGAATTTTCGACCTTCAATGAAAAGGGTCTGTGCTCAAAAAGGCCCTCCTCAGTTATCATATTATAGTCCAGATCCTCTAAGAGAATATTCTCAACATTCACAGGGAAGGTTGCGCTCATTATCGCGAATTTACAGCCCCTATTATTAAGTTCACACAATATTCTTTTTAGAACACCCATCATTTGCCAATCATAGGAATGGACCTCATCAACAATTAAGAGACAGTTTTCTACATTCAATTGGGAGAGGGGCCACTTATAAACATTGAAAAAGCTCAAAAGAAATGAGTCAAGTGTAGAAACCGTTATAGGCTTTGAAAAGGTTTTGTTAATTATTTTTTCCTTCCAAATCTTTTCCTGATCGTCATTATATTCTTCTGCAAGTATAATAGAAGATGATCCGTGCAATATACCCACTTTATCTTTTCCAAAATAGTCTTTAAGACGTTTATACATTGAATTGCTAGTCACCTGTGTGGGCATAGTGTATATTATTTTAGTATGCCTGTTCTTCAGATTATTTAAGGCCCATAAGAGGGCTGCTTCCGTTTTACCCTCGCCCGTGGGTATTTTTATAAAAATGTTGTCTGAACTTTTAGAAGAGACCTCCTGGAATCTCTTTAAGCCATGAAATTCATGACCTCTTAAATCTGCTCTGGATCTTATTTTATCGATAAGTTCATCCTTAGAAATTAATTCTGCATCAAGTTCATAGGATCCACTTGAAAACCAGTCTGCTCTAATTAAGTTTCCTGTGATGAAGCCATATATCTCCTTTACTTCTTTCTTTTTCGAAGGAGTGGCTTGGCTGAGCATAGTGTTCAGGTTATCAATGATTCCTTCTCCCCATGATGACCAGGAAAATGTGTCCCTCAATAGGTTGTATGGCTTTTTGGACGGCAGCTCAAATTTGAATTCGTAGGGGCATGGTCTATTAAAAAATTCTTTATAATATCTTTTATATTCTTTAGCAAATTTTAATGTCTCCTTAAAAAAGGTGGGTGGTTCCAGCTCCGCAAATCTTTCATCTGAATAAATATCATCGTGAAGAAGTGTATGATGTGTGAGTATCGAAAGCGTAATGTAGTCAACATCTCCAATTTTAGGCATTTCAAGGTTATAAGTAAAGTAAACAGAGTACAAGGGGTGGTATGACTTCTGTTTCTTCAAAATTTTATCATTATAGAATTCAAGGGTTCCCTTTCCTATATCATGAAAAAACACTGCAAAAAATAATACATCTAAGAGTAGCTGTTTTTCGATTTTGTGTCGCTTTGCAAATGAATCAAAGGTCTCTGTATTTTCATTGAGAAATTTCCTTAATGATTCTAAAGCCCCCCTCGTATGTCCTTCAAGGGTGAATGATTTTTCATCATTGGTCTTCGCTATAAGATTCTCCTCAAAAAAAGAAGAATCTATGTCATATAATTCCTCAAATCTGGCTCTATGATCGCTGACAAAATCTTTTAAGTCCAACATTGGCATCATGGAACACCTTTACTTGAGTGAAAAGCCTAGATCACAGGAACTCTATGTTATACTGGTGCTCTTCGTCAATGTAAAGATCTTTATTTCTGCTCATTTCACATGAAAGACCTGCAAACTCTACTATCTGAGCAAATTTAGTGGGTTTTCTTGGGGTTACATTATTATTAAAGTTGAGATTGACTGAAATCACTCTGGGCGGGAATAAATTAGAGACTTTTGTTGCCAGTGGCTGATACCTGAACTTCATGCCCTCTTCCAAGGTAAATACGCTGTGTACGGTGCTTTCCTCCCTTGATTCCATGGTAATTTTTTGCGGCTCTCTTATGATCACCATCTCATCATCCATACCAAGAGATGGAACTCTTGAAGGATACTTAAGAGATCTCATCACATCATCGAGAAGATGGGAGTCCTGTGTTAACACATAGATTAAAAATTTGCCCATGTAGATCCTTTCACGTTGAAGTATGTCCCTACCAGCTCCAGAAGACTTCCATTTTTTAAAGGTCCATGCGTCATTGAAAATGGAATTTATATGAAGGGGGACTATTCCAATCCCTAATTTATCAAGAAGGGTGTAATAGTCCCTCTCATTTTTGCCCATGATGTTTGTGAGCATGCCTACGACCTGGGTCTTCGTCGGGGCAAGGTATGTAAGCTGATGAACCGATGTCTGGGGTATCCTGAAAGAATTAATAAGACCCTCAACAATGAATCGCACTGCATCCATTTTAACACCAGTTACAACCAACCTTTTATATTATCCAGAGCTTTGTTAACGGATGTCACAGTTTCCTTAAACTCGGACCTAATCTCCTCTTCATTAGTGAATATGCCTGATCTTATGCCTATACTGTATTCCTCTATTATGTCATCAAATTCATCAAGAATCTCTTTAACGGGGTCAATGTCAATACCGCCTTCTTCGTTTACTCTGAGAGAATTCAGGAAGATGGGTGTGCCTGCTTTCTGTTTTGTGACAACTACAAATTTCGGGGTTAGGTCATCCAGGAGCCTTGCCTTTTTTGCTCCTCCATCAATACTTTTAAGTGCATTTACCAGATATTCCACCCTTCTTCTCCTTTCTTCTGGGTCAATGACATGCTCAATATCATAACTAAGTTCATCGACAATAGATCCAATTACATCCATATCTATTACAATTGTCCCCTTCATGAAGTTGAAGGTGTTTATTTCAACTTTGACAAGATCTCCGCCTTCCTGACCTTCTTTTTTTCGGGTTAGTAGATCGCTATCTCCATTCCATGGGAATATACTCACGAGAGGGGAGACCTTTACTGGTGACCACCTTCTAAGAGCCATTGAGCCAGACCTTTTAACTGCTTCCATGAATCCTAATAGATCCAGATCTGGATGATTTTCAAGTATATTCTTGTATCTTTCCTTATTTTCCTCTTCGGCCTCTATTATATACTCTCCCTTATTATCCAGTTTGGTCAGTTTCATTCCAAGCTGATTCATCGTCTCTTTAAGGTAATATCTTAGTGCTTGCCCTGAAACGTATGGGTAGTAGTCCCCTTTATTGTCCTGAACTTTCTTAAGGACAACCATATTGCCAGGGTTTTCACTGCTGTTGAGGTTATCTATATTAACCTTTGTTATGTATCCTATATTTGCAAATGTCCTGCTCATTCTAATTTCCTCCTTTGTTTTTGGCGTACTTGGCTGAGAGGTACTTCTGTATAGCATAAATTGCCAGATAATTTCTTATTAAAGCCACTCTGTTCTCCTTTGCATCCATAAGAATCTCTTGAATTAAATCACTGTACTTTTTGTCCCCTGCTTGGGAATTCCAGACAGCTCCCGCATCTTCTTTCAATATTTCGTATTCAAGGTTCTTAAAGAACTCAGTGAGCCTCTCAAAGTTTCCTATTTCTCTAATGGAATATAAAATATCCTTTTTATCGTATTGGGCTGCAAAATACCCGATCCTGTCTCCAACGAGTTGGCACTTATTATGCAATTCTTTCATGTCAGACATTCCAGTTACCTCCAGATATTCTGTAAGAAATTTATAGATAAGGAGAGGGTTAATGCCAGAAGGATTATCCTGTGAGAGATTATAAAAAGAAAGGTCGGTAATAACAGGGTCTATGGGGAGACCCAGTAATATTCTTCTCGAGATCTCTTCTCTTGGTAAGTTCTTGATTTGAGGTTTACTTATATTCTTATAATAGGAATAATTCATCAGTAGATTTAAAAAAGGAGTGCCTGATTTGTTTCTTAAATTTTTAATCCTGTCAAAGAATTCTGATATATACGAAAACTTGTTGTAAATCTTTAAATCATCCACTCCACGGGATGTGACAACAAAGTAGTCTATGGACAGATAAGCAAGTTCATCTCTGTCAATTATTTTTCTCTTAATTTTTTGGATTAAGAGGAGCAATCTTGAATAAGGACCACTTGTAACAAAATCCCCTTTTTTTAAAAAATTAGTCTTTCTTGAAGATTCCTCAAGGTAATCCTCTGGAATAATCAGCATCTTCTTTATATTATACAAGAATGTGAGTGAGGGTGCTGATATGATGAACACGTTATTGTCCACGAAATAATTATTTAATAAACCATATCTATAAATGAGGTCACACATGAAACAGGCCGTTATATCCTTTTTTAATCTTAAATCTCTAAATGATGGCTTTGGATCCCCCGTACCGAAATCAAATATCAGATTGGTAGATTTTATTGAAAAAGATCCTTTTTTGTTCTTATCATCTATGTACTTTGAATACTTACTTCCACAGAAGAAGCATTTATCCCCTGCCTGGATTTTTTTTATTTTTGATGAAATTGATTCTCCAAGTTTTTTTGGTTCAAGGTATATCATTACATTACTACCTTTTTTACCATACTGAAGATCACCACTTACCTTTCCATCAAAGCTGTTTTTAGCCTCAGCTTCCTCCTTTTTTAGAGCTTCAAGTTTTTTTTCGGTTACCTGCATCCTAGGTAAAAGATCTTTTGTGCGTTCAGACCTCTGTAAATATGGTTTAACATTAAGTTTTGGTGCTATAATGACTCTATCCTTTACTGGATCGTAGTAAGGTCTGTTATTGTTGGTTTCCTCAAACGCCTTGGAATAATAAATACTCCTTAAGATGAAATAGGTCTCTTTCAATTCTGTGAATGATCCATGAAATGTGATCTTATTATCCGAGAGCTCAAATTTAGAATCCCCATATTTCACAGTGTAATCATCAATATTTTCAAATCTCTCATCTCTCCTAAGATCAAAAAAGATATTCACAAGACCATTATCGTAAAGGAAATCCCTCTTACCAAAGCTTATTGTAATCATCTTACACCCTCCAAAGTATTTAACATTCCAAAACCCAGTGAATTTTTCTCACCAATGCCACAATCCAATAAAAACCTGTAAAACCTTTTGTTATCCATATTAAACTTTTCAAGGTTCTTCCATAGCGTTCCTATGACAATAAACACTTTATCTGCCCTTTTAAGCCTTACAGCAACCTCTCGAGAGTATTGTAGCCGGTCAAAAATGTTTCCATCAAAGTGATAGTCATCATCATAAAATGCATTGTATTTCTTCAAAGCATTTTCTTTCACTCTCTCCATGAAAAAAGACAATTCATGTGAGTTCTTCATTGAAAAATATATATTTTTTCTATTTTTTTCATATAGGACTACGGGCGTGCTTGTTATAAATTGCCTTCCCATCTTTGGTTTGAAAAGGCTCACTGATTCCAGATGAATGGGAATCTTTCCCAGGTAATAGGAGTCCTTTTTCTTAATCTCCTTTTCAATCGTCTTCAGGAGCCTGATTGCCGGTGAAGAAATTATTAAATTTTTGGTTTCATCCTTTTCAAAATCACTAACAGGAAAGATATTCGAAAAACAGAAATATTTGAAGCCTTTTATGTCGTGGTAACTTTCAAATTCAGGACTTCTCTTTAAAAAAGAGTAAATAAAGCCCTGAATAGTATAATTATTGATTGAAGAGTATTCAAAATCTTCTTTTGGCTTAAATTTGATAAGAAGCCTCATCTTTAATCCCTTGAATTTTTCTAGATATATTCTGGAAGATCTACTAATTGTATGGAATACGCTACATGTCAATGATTTATGTTTACATTATGGTATATAAATTTATCTATTTTTGTTTAGGTAATATCTGTAACCCATATCTGCATTCCATCTTATGAAAATGGGCACTGCAGTGTATCCCCTAATTCATCTTCATGATTAACTTGGACCCGCTGGATGATATGCATGCTTTACTATGTAAGGGTCCTCCATGCCATGCTCCCCTTAAAGTGAGGGCATGGTGTAGGATTTTGAGGTTCTGGTTCCCCACTGCAGCACATATCCTGAACTGTCCCAATTGAAACCATCGACCTCAGGGGCATCCAGATGAGTTTGCAGGGGAACCCATATTCTCCTTCATTCCTCCAGACTCAATGAGGGCCTACATGATGTTCTGTTCCTTCCTGTTGAAGAGGAAGGCTGCGATGAGCACCGTTACCACAGCAAAGATGGTTATGACCACCATGTTAACGCCCAGGGGTAGAACTGATTCCCTGAGTATCGTGAATCGAAGGGCGTCAACTGCATATGTGAGGGGGTTAATGTACACGGCACCCTGAAGCCAGGCCGGGAGCCCGGTTATGGGGAACAGGGCCCCGCTGAGGAGGAATATGGGGAGTACTATGAAGCTCATTATGAGGTTGAATCCCTCCATGCTGTCTGTGAATGCGGCTATAACCAGTCCGAGGCCCCCGAGGCCCATGGAGATTATGAGGGCTATCACCATGCTCACAATGAAACACTGGGGTGACATGGTAATCCCGACTATGAAGGATAGTGCCAGGAGTATGGCTGCCTGTATCATTGAGGCAGTGCTTATCCCCAGTGCCTTACCAACCACCATTGACTCCCTGGATATGGGTGCCACCAGGATCTCCTTCAGGAAACCGTACTGTCTGTCGATTATCACCGAGACCCCGGAGAATATGCTGGTGAAGAGCACTGTCTGGCCTATGATCCCCGGATAGATGAATGCCTTGTATCCCCCCGGGACCCCGCCGAATCTGACCGCGGCCCCCAGCCCTGTCCCGAATATTATGAGCCAGAGGAGGGGGGTGACTATTGATGTGACTATCCGGGATCTGTACCGGAAGAATCTCTTCATTTCACGGAGCCATATCGTGTATATACCCTCAATTTCAGCCATTTCAATCACGCCTCCAAACAGAAACACAGGAAACCATCAGGAACCGGTCACGCCTCAGTTATACCCCTGCCTGTGTACTTTATGAATACATCCTCAAGTGTGGGGTGTTCGAGTTCCACGGCCCTCACATAGTAGCTGTTCCTTGCTGCAAGGTTAACTATCTCCGGGACCAGGTTCTCTCCCCGTTCAACCAGTATTTTAACCTCATCATCCATGAGGTAGGCCTCCTTGACATAGTCCTGCCTCTGGAGGAGTTCATAGAAGTCAGGTGCCCGGTCAACCCTGACCGTTATGGTGTCTGCTCCAAGCTCCCTTTTGAGGTTCCCTGGACTGTCGGCCTTTATGATCTCGCCGTGGCTCATTATGGCAACCTCATCGCAGAGCTTATCGGCCTCCTCCATGTAATGGGTTGTCAGCAGCACTGTGACGTCCTCCTCCCGGTTGAGTTTCTCTATGTACCTCCATATGCTCTCCCTTGTCTGTGGGTCGAGTCCAAGGGTTGGTTCGTCGAGGAAGAGGACCCTTGGATGGTGTATGAGTCCACGGCCTATTTCCAGCCTCCTCTTCATCCCCCCCGAGTAGGTCTTCACGTACTCGTCTGCCTTGTCTCCGAGGGCTATGAGATCCAGGACCTCCTCTATCCTCTTATCCCTTATATCCCTGGGTACACCGTAGAGGGCGGCGTGCATCTCCAGGTGCTCCCTGCCTGTGAGTATATCATCCAGGGCCCTTGACTGGAAGACTATCCCAATGGATTCCCGGACCTTCCTTGCATCCTTCACTATGTCATACCCGTTGACGGTGCCCCTGCCCCCGGTGGGGCGGAGTATGGTGCAGAGCATGGATATCAGTGTCGTTTTACCGGCCCCGTTTGGTCCCAGGACGCCGTATATGGATTCCTCAGGGACCTTCAGGTTCACTCCCTTAACCGCCAGGAAGTCATCATACCTCTTCCTTATATCCTCTGTCTCGATTATGTAATCCATTTAAACACTCCCGGCCCTTCAGTATTATTCGCTTATTTTTTATGGTGGCTGGTATAATAATATTATCATGGGAGTATAACCTGCGCTGCACTGAACTCTCATGTGGTTAGGAGGTGTTTCTTCTGGTCTTTGAGAATATTGAGAAGGCCCCCACCGGTGTAAGGGGCCTTGATATGATTACTGAGGGGGGTTTTCCAAGGGGCCGTAACACCCTGATATACGGGGGCCCCGGGACCGGTAAGACCTTCATTGCAATGGAGTTTCTCCTGAAGGGTGCCTCGGTCTATGGAGAGCCCGGTGTCATGGTTAGCTTCGATGAACCCGCAGCAAACCTTATTGAAAACTTCAGATCATCAGACAGACTCCTTGAGAGGCTCCTCAATGATGGTTCACTCTTCATTGAGGATGTTTCCTGTGGCATGGACCCTGAGATTGGATCCTACAGCCTGGAGGCCCTGAAGCTGAGGATCGAGGACAGCATAAGGAAGACCGGTGCCAGGAGGGTTGTCCTTGATAAGGTTGATAACCTCTTTGATGGCACCAAAAAACCCGGTCTGATAAGGTCTGAACTCCATGAACTCATAGGGTGGCTGAACGGTATGGGGGTTACCAGCGTATTCACCTCAGGGGATTCGGGGGGTTCCCCTACCCATGGGCTTGAGGAGTACATCTCTGACTGTGTCATACACCTCACCCACACCTTTGAGGGGCAGGTGGGGACAAGGCACCTCCGGGTGGTGAAGTACCGTGGCTCCGGTCACGGCCTCAACCGGTACCCCTTCCTCATAAACAGGAGGGGGGTCTCCATATTCCCAATCACGTCCCTCACCCTTGATTACAGTGTGAGCAGGGAACTTGTATCCACAGGGATACCGGACCTGGATGATATGCTGGGCGGGGGCGTGTACAGGGGATCGTCTGTGCTCATATCCGGGACCACAGGGGCCGGTAAGACCAGCCTCCTCTCAAAGTTTGCCTTTGAATCCTGCAGGAGGGGTGAGAGGTGCCTCTTCTTTGCCAACGAGGAGCCCGCTGACCAGATAGTCCGCAACATGGAGTCCATCGGCATCGATCTTGGTGAGTTCCTGGGTGAGAACCTCCTCATACACTCTGATCGTCCAACATCCCTTGGACTTGAAGCCCACCTCACATCAATGCAGGACCTTGTCATGGACTTCAGACCCGATGCTGTGCTGGTTGACCCTGTCACGGCACTGGCAGGTGCTGGTAGCCCTGAAACCCGGGCCGAGAATTCAAAGAACCTGTTCATAAGGTTCACTGATTTCCTTAAAAGCAGGGGCATCACCTCAATATTCACGTACCTTATAAGTTCACCCTTCACTGCAACAACCACCGAACTCAAACTGTCCTCACTCATAGACACCTGGATAGTCCTTGAACATGTGAGGACAAACGGGGAGTACCGGAGGCTCCTCCGGATACTCAAAAGCAGGGGCATGAACCATTCAAGCAGTATAGCGGAGCTCAGATTCACCGACAGGGGCATACTCCTCAAGGGGGGTTCCTGGTGAAGCATGGGGGTGTTCCCTGATGATCCAGCTGCGCCTCTATGTAACCGGCGATAGCCTCTCAGAGAGGGCACTTGAAAACCTCAGGGGGGTCATTGATGATAGGGTGGAACTGGAGGTTGTGAACGTCCTGGAGAGCCCCTGGATTGCAAGGGAGAACGGAGTCATAGCCATCCCCACCCTTGAAAGGCTCAGCCCGGGCCCCAGGAGGAGGGTTATAGGGGACCTCTCCGATGCAGGTGAACTGAGGAGGTTCCTTGGAATCTGAGGTGGATGCCATGGAGAGGTTTCTGAGGAGGATACGTGATATCGTTGAGATGTCCGGGCAGAGGGACATGGAATCCCTCATCAGGGACATGAAGGCCGGGGACCATATCTGCATCATCTATGATGACGATGCGGAATGGAGGAACACCCTAATCCCCTTCATGGTTGATGGCCTCCGGCGGGGTGAGAGGTGCCTGTACATATGCAGTGAAAGGACCGCTGACACGGTACGGGAGGAACTTGGCAGGGAAGTCCCTGTGGATGAATTCGAAACGGATGGTCGCCTCAGGATAATGGATGACAGTGACGCCTACACTGATGGCGGGGTCTTTGACCTGAAAGGATGGTAGCCCTCCTTGAATCTGAAACCCGGAAGGCTGTCTCCGAGGGATTCAGCGCCCTGAGGGTTACCGGTGAGATGGACTGGGTCCTCAAAGGCCTCCCCGGGAGTGAAAGGCTCATTGAATATGAGGCCATGCTGAACAACTTCTTCCCCGGCTCAGACTGCCTGGCCATCTGTCAGTACCGGAGGAGTCTCTTCAGCCCCGAGATAATCAGGGGTGTGCTCCTCACCCACCCACTTGTGGTCTGGAACTCCATGGTGTACAGGAACCCCTACTATGTCAGACCGGAAATCCTCCTCAGGGGTGTGAGGAGTGAGATGGAGGTTGACATGTGGCTTGAGAACATCCGCAGGGAGAATGAACTCCTGTGCTCCCTTGAGAACCTCATGTACCTCTATGAGGCATTCATAGATCACAACCCGGGGATTGTGTTCCTCAAGGATTCATGGGGAAGGTACATACTTGCAAACAGCAGTTTCTCAGAGGTCTTTGGAGTTGATGATGTCACAGGAAAGACGGACCCCGAACTGATGAATAGGAGGGCTGCTGAGGCATGCCGGAGGTCTGACATGGCCGCCCTCAGGGATGGTGAATCCTACACTGAGGAGGAGGTCCATGGGAGAGTCTACGGGGTCTATAAATTCAGGGTCGAACTCCCTGGCGGTGAACTGGGTGTCGGAGGATTTGCCCTGGATATAACCGATAAGAAGATCCATGAGATGGAGGTCGAGACCTCAAGGAACAATTTCCTGGGTATCGTCGAGAACAGCCCGGAGCCCATGATGATAGTTGACCTGGAGGGCGTGCTGCTCTACTCAAACCCCGCTGCCAGGAAGTTCTTTGGCTGGTCACCTGAATATAGAGGTAAGCACATAGGCATACCCCTCAGTAGGGAACTGCAGGAGGTTAAGGTCCTGACAGCGGACGGTGAGGTCCGTGTGGCTGAGATGATGATCACAGATACCGTCTGGGAGGGCAGGGAATCCCTCCTCATACGGCTCCACGACATCACAAGGCTTCGTGAATACGAGGAATCCCTGCGGAGGTCCCTGGATGAAAAGGACGTGATGCTCAGGGAGATACACCACCGCGTCAAGAACAACCTCCAGATTATCTCAAGCCTCCTGAACCTCCAGAGGTATCACCTGGAGGATGGCAGGGCTGCCGAGGCCCTGAGGGACAGCGTAACCCGCATAAAGTCCATGGCCATGATCCATGAGAAGATCTACCAGACCGAGAACATGGCCCATGTGAACTTCAGGGAATACCTGGAGAACCTTCTCTCTGAACTGCGATCAAACTACCCCTCCATGGACATCAGGTTCCAGTTCAAACTGGAGGACGTTGACCTCAGCATAAACCAGGCCATACCCTGCGGACTGATAGTCAATGAGGCCGTGACCAACGCCCTGAAGCATGCATTCCCTGGTGGTTCCGGTGAGGTCCGGATATCCATGAGACGGGTTGGTGATTCAATGGAGGTCACCATCGCCGATGACGGTGTGGGGCTCCCGGAATCCTTTGACCCATCAGTGGATGGTGGTCTTGGAATGGATCTCATTTTGAACCTGGCCGCACAGCTTGAGGGTGAGGTCACCATTGATGGCTCGGATGGTGTCAGGGTGGCCCTCAGGTTCCCCCTGGAATCGGTTGAGGAACCCTCATGAATTAATCCACCTTTTAATCCTCCATCAGCAGCACAGCCCCTCTGTTACATTAAAAAATTAAATAATATCAGCGCCATAATTATTATGGGTGAGGTGCATGATATTTGAGATAATAAAATCTGAGGGGATATCCCATAACTCCTATTTTCTTGGTTCTGGTTCTGAGGCCGCGGTTGTGGATCCGAGAAGGGATGTTGATGTCTACCTGGAGCTTGCAGAGATGCACGGTGTCAGCATAAGGTACATCTTTGAGACCCACCGCAATGAGGACTACACCATCGGGTCAGCGGAGCTTGCACGCCACGTGGATGCTGAGATACTCCACGGTTCAGCCCTCGACTTCAGGTATGGAACCCCTGTGAGGGAGGGTGACACCTTCAGTCTGGGAAGCCTTGAACTGGAGGTCCTTGAAACACCGGGTCACACCTATGAGAGCATATCCATTGCTGTGCGTGATACCAGCATATCTGACGAATGTCTGATGATCTTTGTGGGGGATGTGCTCTTCGCTGGTGAAACAGGGCGTGTTGACTTCTTTGGACCTGAAAAGATCCCTGAAACCGCTGGATTGCTCTATGATAGCATACATGAAAAGATACTCCCCCTGGGGGACCATGTGGTGGTCTGCCCGGCCCACGGAGCGGGTTCAGTGTGCGGGGCCGAGATAAGGGATATGGACACAACCACAGCAGGCTATGAGAGGCTCACAAACCCTTACCTCCAGATGGGGAGGGATGAGTTCATTGAATACAAGAAGTCGGAGAGGCTCTACACTCCCCCCTACTTCAGGAGGATGGAGGAGAACAACCTCAGGGGAGTGAAGGTTAATAAATCTCACCTCGAAGCCCTCCCACTACAGGACTTCAGGGAGCTCATGGGGGAGGGCGCACAGGTTGTTGATGTCCGTAACCCCACCAGTTTCTGCGGTGGCCATATACCCGGCAGCCTGAACATCTGGCAGGACGGATTCGCTGCCTTTGCAGGGTACTTCCTCAACTACGAGGACCCCATACTTTTAGTGGATGATGGAAGGGGTGTGGACTCCGTGCGGAGGTCCCTGATACGGCTGGGATATGACAACATGGCAGGCTACCTTGCAGGTGGATTCCCCCCATGGTACATGGCGGGACTTGAGATTCAGAAACTGGATGCCATCAGTGTCCATGAGTTAAGGGAAATGGAGGGTGAATTCTTCCTCCTGGACGTCCGGAAGATCACAGACAGGGAGAGGTTCCACATTGAGGGCTCAGAACACATCTGGGTCGGTGACCTGCCAGATAACATTGATTTGATTCCAGAGAAGGATGTTGTCATCTACTGTGACTCCGGTTACAAGTCAACCATAGCTGCGAGCATACTTGAAAGCCATGGGTTCAGGGTGAGTACCGTCCTTGGAGGTATTGGGGCCTGGCTGAGGGCCGGATACCCGGTGGTCGGTGATTTCTAAATAAAAGGGAGGTGAAATCATGAGCATTGTTAAGATACCCCTCATGACAAAGGAAGAGTATGATGAGTTCATAGCAGAGAACTTCATAAGCAGGATAGCCTTCAACGGGGACTATCCATACATAGCCCCCTTCCTCTACGTATTTGACGGGGAACACCTCTACTTCCTCTCAACAAGGTACGGCAGGAAGATAGAGCTTCTCAGGAGGAACCCCTACGTCGCCGTTGAAATTGAACACTACAGTGATGACCTCTCAGAGTACCGCTTCGTTACACTGCAGGGCCAGATAGTGGAGGAGAAGGACCCCTCAACAAAGAGGCGCGTGAAGGAGATGTTCGCTGACCTCATAGAGAAGCGCGGCCTCTCCAGGAACATCCTCAAGGCCCTTGGACATTCACCGGAGGACCCCCTCACCTGTCTTGTGGAGATGGACCGGTCCTACGTCTGGAAACTTGTTGAAGTGGTTGATATAGTCGGGATAAAGAGTGGTGAGTGAATCTAATTGTCCGGGTGGATAACCACCCGGAAAAGGTTAGGGGGATGAATGTTAGAAAAAGGGTTAGGGTGGTTTTGAAGGAGTTTAAATGAAGGTTGGGGGGATGAACATCTACCTCCTTCACCTACCCTAATGATTCATAAAATTCACATACCCTAAACCTTTTTTGTGAATGGAATCACTGCAGGCGGTTCCTTTGTGATCCCCTCATGGACATGTGATGCTGCAGTGCATTTACCTGTGAAGTCACTGAAGACCGAGGAGGGCTGTGATGGTCCTGCTGCCAGCTGCAAAGGCAATGAAGGTCACAGCCATGCCCACCTTTATGAGCTTTGAGGTCCTGGATGCCGTAGCCCTATCCTGACTCCTGAGGATCATGATGGCGGCCCGGAGGAAAACTGCCACTGCAAAGAGAAGCACCGGGATGTATAGAACTGAGAATACTCCGAGAATGTAGAGGCTGGGGCTTGTGAGGCTTGCGATCAGCATGAAAGCCGCTGCCAGCAAACCCGAAACCCTCATCCCGTGGGTTATGGGGAGTGTTGTTGCACCCTCAGCCCGGTCCCCCTCCACATCCTCCATGTCCTTGACCACCTCCCTCGCCATGGTCATGAGGAATGCGTAGAGACCCAGGATGATTGAAACCCTCACCTCCCCCAGGACTATGCCACCGAAGACGAAGCTGAGGCCCGTGAGGAATGATATTGTGATGTTACCCACCAGACACCTCCTCTTGAGGCTCCATGCATAGTAGACCATGAGGAGTGAACTTGAAACCACCACGAGGCCCGGGAGCAGGCCAAGATAGAATCCCGTGATGGAAGCCGCTGCGAAGAGGATAGCCGAGTAAATCCCGGCGGTGGCTCTGCTGATCCTCCCAGATGGTATGGGACGTTTGGGCCTGTTTATGGCGTCTATCTCATGGTCAAAGTAGTCATTTATCACATTCCCTGCACCTGTAGCCATGAAGACAACTGCTGATGCCAGGAGCACTGCGGAATCGAATCTGCCCGTGATGAGGGCCATCAGTATAACTGTTATTACCGCCATGACGGCATTTACCGGTCTGAGTATCTCTATGTATGGATTCATATGAACTCCTCCTGAATATCCAGTGTAGAATCTTTCAATCATCAGTAAATAAAACCATGATCTCATCATGCACACGGAAACCCAAATCAAAACCCACTTATACCGTGAATTACTTCATAAATCCTATGACTGGCAGTGACATTTTTGGGCTCCTGATGGTATATGTATATGTTGCAGTTTTATTACTTGTATCTGAGAGGCTCCTCGGTGATAGGCCAAATCTAAGCAGAAAGTTTGTGCATATAATGGTTGGGAACATCCTATTTATATTACCACTCTTTGAGAGCCGCCTCGTCATAACATTCCTTGCAGCAGCCCCCTTCATCCTCATAACCTTCCTCCTAAGTCCCTACTCACCCCTCAAGGTGAAGCACCGTGCCTCATCCTACGGACACGGCCTTGGACTCGTATATTATTCCATATCCTGGACCATCCTGGCATACCTCTTCTTTGAGGCCCCCTGGATTACAGGTATAGGGATAGCAGCCATGTCCTACGGTGACGGGTTCGCAAGCCTGACGGGTGAGAGGTTCGGGAGGACAACCTTCAGTGTCCTGGGGGATAAGAAGAGCCTTGAGGGTTCACTTGGGATGTTCATCATCCTCCTGGTGATGCTCCCCGTGGTCCTCACCTACTACTCCCAGGGCTTCACCCCGTACCTTATCCTGGGGGTGGCCCTGGTATCAACTGTACTGGAGGCCCTCACCCCCCGGGGACTCGACAACCTGACTGCTTGCTTCGGGGCTGTTGCAGCATACATCCTACTTGGGGGAATGGGGATTTGAGGTTCATAGTGATTGACGGCCTCGACGGAGCAGGGAAGGACACCCACGCGGAGCTGATAAGGAGGAGGTACCTTGAGAGGGGTGAGCATGTCGTCTTCAGGTCCCACCCCGAGGATGACAACCCCTATGGTAAGAGGGCTAGGGAGGCCCTCCTCAGGGGTGGTAAGGTTAACCACATCAGGGCAGCCATATTCTACGCCCTGGACGTCATAAGGTCCCTGTGGCTCTACCACTGGCGCTCCAATCCCGGACCGGATACACTCATATTCTCAAGGTACCTCATGGGTGTCGCCTACCTCCCTGGGCCCCTCTCATCAGTACTTTACCGTCTGCTATCAAGGGTTCTGCCCACAACAGAGTACATGTTCTTCCTGGACGTTTCCCCTGAGGAGTCCCTGAGGCGGCTGATGGAGAGGGATGAACATGAAATGTTTGAAAACCTCGATGACCTCACCAGCACCCGGGAGAAGGCCCTCAGACTTGCAGATGGATGGTACATCATAAACACCGAGGACCCCATCGAGGACGTGCAGAGTAGGATTGATGAGATCCTGGACAGACTTGACGGTGATGTATATGAAGATAACGTGCCTTGTTGAGGATAGGGCAAGACCACCCCTCCGGGCCGAGCATGGACTGTCACTCCACATTGAGGGTGATGTGAACATACTCTTTGATACCGGTCAGAGCGGACTCCTCATGGAGAATGCTGAGCTGCTTGGTGTTGACCTGGGGGATGTGGACCTGGCCATCCTTTCCCATGGACACTACGACCATGGCGGCGGCCTGACCCATTTCATGGAGATAAATGAAAACGCTGAGGTATTAACCGGTGAAGGAGCGTTCAGGGGGCGATGGGCTGTTGAGGACGGTGCTGAGAGGTTCATAGGAATTGAGGAGATAACAGATCCCAGGATAAGGCTCATTGATGAGGATACGGTGATCCATGAGGGCTACACCATCCTGAAGGGTTTCAGTGGTCCATTCAGAAGACCCCTGGGTAACAGGACCCTCTTCATGGAGTCAGCGGCGGGTCTGGTTCCTGACACCTTCGATGATGAACTGGTCCTTGTCATTGATGGTCAGGGTGGGCTTACTGTTGTGACCGGTTGCTCACATAATGGCATACTGAACATACTGGGCACTGTGCGGGACCATTTCCCTGACAGGGAGATTGGAACGGTCGTGGGGGGCCTCCATATCTCAGGGGATGCACTGTATGTGGCCAGTGAGATCCAGGAATTTGAGGTTGGAAAGATTTACACGGGCCACTGCACCTCAGAGGAGGCATTTAAAGTTCTGGGCAGATCATGTAATGTAAATGTGCTCAGAACAGGAACTGTCATCGAGGTTGATTAAAAAAAGACCCGTGGCGACATCAAACATTACCCTGCTTAACCTGTTGAAAACAAAGCAGCTCTGGAACTCAGGTGACCGGTTCAGCACTCCCTAATAGCTGCAAGCATGCGCTCATATCAGGTACATGGTAATTATAACTAATGTAATTAAAATTATGAGCAAGCTCCAGTATAAAGGATGATCATATTTTGATCCCTTCTCCCCTCTCCTTCCTGGAATGACGGTGAATGCCCAGTAGATGATTATATAGACGAGAACATCCCTGGATAGGATATCTGATGGGATGAGAAGAAGATTCTTCAGTACAATAACTAATCCCACCAGACAAAGTCCCGCCACTAGGGATACCTTATTCTGGTCTGATAGTCTCATGATCTATCATTTTTATATCGGCAGGTACATAACTGTAACCCTGATCTCCGCCGACCAGGATGGGGCTCCTATGATCCTCAGTTGAATGGGCTGGAGTTAATTTAATTGCTAAGGTTTCAGCTGGCTTCTAACCTCTAAAATCTCGAAGATCATAGCATTCTCTCAAAAATAGCCGATGCATATGCTTGAATACAGGGAGTGCATGGAATCCGGCGGTTATGACTACAAATCTCAAACTGGCCCCATGGAGTGCATTGAGGACCGGAATTCAAATTTTTTTTTAACAGTAAATAGCCGGCTAGCTTACCTCTACCTTTTTTCTTCTGAAACCCATGCCTCATCATCAGTTGCCATCCAGGCCACCTGACGCTACGGACAGTTCATTAAATAATATCTTATCGGAGAAAGGAGGGATGATATATGACAAAAAGAATCCGCACCGTGATATTTATTAAATCATATCTCCATATATATCAACATGAGAGGCTGGGTTCTGTTTATCATCGTACTCATAACCATTACCTGTGCCTCAGCTGCATACTCACATCAGCCGAGGCTGGTAACAGGGTCAGATGAGGTCATTGTACAGAACCCTGAAGTTTCACAGGCATTCTACGGTGAGCTGAAGGGAAAACCTGTCTACTTCAGGATAACGTCAGACAGGCCCTTCAGGTTATACGTGAACATACTTGTCCCCTACTCTCCAGATGCAGAGCCCGTGTATGTGGACATAATAAGGGGTGACGGTAAGGTCATAGGGACCCTCAAGGGTAACATCAGCACCTGGGAGCCCTACTTTGAAGAATTCGGTGGCGACTACTACCTCAAGGGCCCGGAGTTCAACGGTACCGTTGATGCAGGCACATACCGGCTGAAGGTATACAGTCCCGCAAACAGGGAAAAGTTCTCCCTTGCTGTGGGTAGCATTGAATCCTTCCCACCGGATGAGTCCCTGAAGGCACTGGTGCTGCTCCCGGTGCTTAAATCAGAGATATTCCAGGTGCCGGTCATTCTCCTCTTCACACAGTTCCTGGGCATGATACTGGGTATGGGATCATTCACAGTTATCCTGCTACTCTCACGGCTGAAACTCGGATCAGAGGATGTTTACAGGCCACTTGTTAAGCTGGGGTGGGCCGGGATCATCCTGACGGCCGTTGCCTGGATACTAACCTACATTAAAAACCCCCTCAACATACTGGGTAACGTTGAAAACCTCATTCTAATATTGATCATAATTTTAACCTGGCGCTTCAATGCAGCCCTCCCCGATTATCAGAGATTCAGGGGTCCCTTCACGCTACTTATGTGGCTCCTCTTCCTCCTGATAAGGGTGAGCCTCATCTTCTACTGATCTGGAAGCGTTAATCCTACTGCTTCTGTGATTATCCCCTCATCAGGACATATAAAATGAGTGCGCAGATTCCTATGCAATTGAGAGGTTTCAGGGAAGGGCGAAACATTTAATAGTTTAATATGCAAATCTTAAAAAGTAGGTTGATCAATTTATAGCCTTGATTTTATGATTATCACAAGTCTCTGAAAGGTGTTTCAATTGGATAAGATAAAGATCGCGATAGTAGGTGTGGGAAACTGTGCCAGCTCCCTGATTCAGGGGATATACTATTACCGTAATAAGGGTGCCGGTGACTCGATAGGTCTCATGCACTGGGATATAGGCGGCTATGAACCCGGCGATATTGAGGTCGTTGCTGCCTTCGATATTGATAGGCGGAAGGTTGGCCGGGATGTGAGTGAGGCCATATTCGCCCCACCAAACTGTACAGCAGTCTTCTGCGATGACGTCCCGGAAATGGGTGTTGAGGTGTCCATGGGGCATGTCCTTGATGGTGTGGCCCCCCACATGAAGGACTACCCTGAAAAACAGACCTTCGTGGTTGCGGATGAGGAACCCGTGGATGTCGTTGAGGTCCTCCGGGAGAGCGGGGCTGAGATACTCCTCAACTATCTGCCGGTGGGTTCAGAGGAGGCCGCAAGGTTCTATGCCCGCTGCGCCCTTGAGGCGGGGGTAGCCTACATAAACAACATGCCTGTATTCATTGCAAGTGACCCTGAATGGGCTGCCAGATTCCAGGAGAAGGGCATACCCATAGTCGGTGATGACATAAAGGCCCAGCTGGGGGCCACCATAACCCACAGGACCCTCACAAACCTCTTCAAGAGGAGGGGTGTTAAACTCGACCGCACCTACCAGATAAACACTGGTGGGAACACTGATTTCCTCAACATGCTGAACCGTGACCGTCTGGACTCAAAGAAGGAGTCCAAGACCGAAGCTGTCCAGTCAATACTTGGTGAGGACCGCCTGGATGATGAGAACATCCACATAGGGCCAAGTGACTACATACCCTGGCAGAAGGATAACAAGATCTGCTTCCTGAGGATGGAGGGCAGGCTCTTCGGGGACGTCCCCATGAACCTTGAGCTCAGGCTGAGTGTTGAGGATTCCCCCAACTCTGCGGGCTGTGTTATTGACGCCATAAGGTGCTGCAAGCTGGCCATTGACCGGGGTATCGGTGGGCCCCTGACCTCCATATCATCCTATACAATGAAGCATCCCCCGGTCCAGTACACTGACGACGTGGCAGCGCGTATGGTGGATGAATTCATTGCCGGTGAAAGGGAGAGATAATCCCTTCACAGAATTCTCTTTTTTAAAAATACAACTTTAGAATCCCTGAAAATCTTCTTACCAGAATTCCATACATACAAAAAAAACCTTAGAAACGATCCCCTGAAAATCTTCTTACCAGAATTATCATATACAGAAATAAGGAATAAATAAAGGGTCTGTAAGGGAATCAGTCCTCTTCAACCTCTATGCACTCGTTTGGACATACGTCCATGCACACCTCACATTCATTGCATTCCTCAGGGTGCTGGACCTCGAGCTTACCATCAACTATTATGAGTACCTCCATCGGGCATACATCAACACATTCTCCACATGCATCACATTCATCATAATCTATGATTATCTTTGCCATTTTTGATTCTCCCTTAAAATTCCATGTAAATTTAATTGTTAGGATTATGATTTCATCCCTTATAACCATTATACGTTGTAGTACAGAGTTCTGATGAATTAATACATCTGCTGTGTATTTAAGGAAGTTCCTACTATGTATATAAAGAATCTAATTGATCTCATGAGAGGGTCACGATGAAAGGGATAAAGGTCGTTGAAACAGCATTCAGGGATGCGCACCAGTCACTTCTTGCAACACGCCTCCGTACCCGTGACATGACACCCATCGCAGAGGAAATGGACCGGGTGGGTTTCTTCTCACTGGAGGCATGGGGCGGTGCAACCTTCGATACCTGCATACGCTACCTGAATGAGGATCCATGGGAGAGGCTACGGGAACTTAAGGAACACGTGAAAAGGACGCCGATACAGATGCTCCTCAGGGGCCAGAACCTTGTGGGGTACAAGCACTACCCCGATGACATAGTGAGGAAGTTCATTGAGAAGTCCTATGAAAACGGCGTTGATGTCTTCAGGATATTCGACGCCCTCAATGACATAAGGAACATGGAGTACGCCATAAAGGTCGCCAGGGAACAGGAAGCCCATGTGCAGGGAGTCATCTGCTACACCATCAGCCCTTATCACACCCTTGAGAGTTATGTGGACTTTGCAAGGGAACTGGAGGCCCTTGAATGTGACTCCGTTGCAATAAAGGACATGGCAGGCCTAATATCTCCACATGATGCCTACGAACTCGTGAGGGCCCTCAAGGAAGAGACCGACCTCATGGTGAACCTTCACTGCCACTGCACAAGTGGAATGACACCCATGAGCTACTATGCCGCCTGTGAGGCCGGCGTTGATATACTTGATACCGCCATATCACCCCTATCCTGGGGTGCCTCCCAGCCACCCACAGAGAGCATTGTGGCTGCACTCCGGGACACACCCTACGACACGGGCCTTGACCTTGAGATCCTGAAGAACATCAAGAAGTACTTCGAGGAGATCCGGAAGAAGTACAGCAGCATCCTCGACCCCATAGCCGAGCAGATCGACACAGACGTCCTCATATACCAGATACCCGGGGGTATGCTGTCAAACCTTGTTGCGCAGCTCAAGGAGCAGAACGCCCTGGACCGCTATGAGGAGGTCCTCGAGGAGATGCCCCGGGTGAGGAAGGATATGGGTTACCCTCCCCTTGTAACCCCAACCAGTCAGATAGTCGGTATACAGGCCGTTATGAACGTCCTGAGCGGTGAGAGGTACAGCATGGTCACCAATGAGGTGAAGGACTACTTCCGGGGACTCTACGGCAGACCCCCTGCCCCATTAAATGAGGAGGTCGCAAGGAAGGTCATCGGAGATGAGAAACCCATCGACTGCAGACCAGCGGACATCCTCAAACCCCAGTATGATGAGTGCAGGAGGAAGGGTGAGGAGATGGGCATAATAGAGAAGGAGGAGGACATACTGACCCTCGCCCTCTACCCTGCCATTGCACCTAAATTCCTGAGGGGTGAAATCGAGGAGGAGCCCCTGGAGCCCCCGGCAGAGGAGATGGCCCCGACAGGTGAGGTGCCAACCGTCTTCCACGTGGAGGTCGATGGTGACGAGTTCGAGGTCAAGGTGGTCCCCACAGGCTACATGACCATCGAGGAAGCTGAACCCGAACCGGTGGATGTTGAGGGTGCAGTTAAGTCCACCATGCAGGGCATGGTTGTGAAGCTCAAGGTCAGTGAGGGCGACCAGGTGAATGCCGGGGACGTTGTCGCGGTTGTTGAAGCCATGAAGATGGAGAACGATATCCAGACACCCCACGGTGGTGTTGTTGAGAAGATATACACCGCTGAGGGTGAAAAGGTTGAGACCGGCGACATAATCATGGTCATAAAATAAAAACCTTCTTTTATATTCTGCCTCTAGTCCGGGACCGTTAAATATATGATTCAGGCCTCAACCATTCCTCTGAAAGAAGCCTGTTTTCATTATTTTTTTCACTGCGGATTTTACTGGATCAGACAAAAAATAGAATAGGGTTATGGGGCCGCTGTCGAACTATTCACGGTACTCTGTGGGATCATCAATACCTGCAAGCTCAAAGGCCCTTCTCCTCCTCATGCAGGACTCGCAGACGCCACAGTGGACCCTGTCTCCAGCGTAGCATGAGTAGGTTAACTCGAATGGTAGCCCCACTTCATGGCCTGCCTCCACTATCTCCCTTTTGGTCATACCAATCACCGGTGCCACCACACGAACACCATCCAGGGTCCCTATCTCCAGGAGCCTGTTGAATGCATCAAGGAACTCCTCTGAGTTATCAGGGAAGGTCTCAGCCTCCTCCAGGTCCCAGCCAACTATAACCGCACCGGCATCCATGGCCTCGGCGAAGGAGACCCCTATGGAGGTGAATACCAGGTTCCTCCCCGGTACCCAGACCTTCCTGGCTGTCTCAAGGCACTCGACGGTGTCATCAAGGTTCGATGGGGATGGTATGTCCCCTCCAGCCGTGAGCACTGAGCCCCCGAGTCTTCCAAGCCACTGGAGGTCCAGTGTGGTGTGTTCGATGCCGAGGTGCTCTGATAGTCTCCTCGCATATTCCAGCTCCATCCTGGCACTCCTCTGACCGTAATCAAAGGTTATGGCATGGATCTCATATTCATCCATCATGAGTGCCGTTGCAACTGCCGAGTCCATACCCCCTGAGAGTATGCTTATTGCCCTCATTTCAGGCCTCCGCTACCATCATTCTCCTGATCCGCCTTGAATTTAAGGTCTCTGAACTGTTTCTCAGACATTTCAATAACATCCCTGAGTGGTATTCCTGTCTCAAGTGATATCCTCCGGGCATCCTCGTATTCTATCCGTGCATTTACGACCCTTGAGCCCATGAGGCCAACCTTGAACCTTGCCGTCCTGCGGCCCTTGATATCAACCTCGGCCTCCATGATCCTCCTCTCAAGGACTCCCCTGTGGACCTGGGGGAATATCCTCACACCCAGGGTCCCTGTCTCTGAGAAGAGGTGCTCAAGGATCCTCTCATACTCGTTTTCCCTGCAGATGACCCTTATAAGCTGTCCTGGTCTGTTCTTCTTCATTATGACCGGCGTGAGGGTCACATCCAGCGCCCCGGCTTCCAGGAGCCTCTCGAAAATGTTTCCGAGGACCTCGCCGCTCAGGTGGTCCACGTTGGTCTCAAGGAGCGTGACAGTGTCATGGGGTACCTGCCCTGAGCCCCTTACTATCCTCAGTATGTTGGGGAATTCAGGGTCCATGCTCCCGGCCCCGTAGCCTGTGGCCTGGATCTCCATTGGTGGGAAGAACCTGCGGTGCTCCCGCACCATGTTCACGAGGAGGGCCGAACCGGTGGGTGTGGCAAGTTCAACCCCGGATGGTCCCCCTGTGACAGGGAATCCCCTGAGTATCTCGGTTGTGGCGGGTGCAGGGACCGGTGTGAGGCCATGGGCACCCCTCACCAGTCCCCCTCCGACTGCAACCGGGAGGGTGTAGACCTCATCCCTGTGGAGGTTGAGGTCGAAGTATGCGAACACCGCCCCCATGACATCTGCAACCGCATCCGCGGCGCCGACCTCATGGAAGTGAACTTCATCCAGTTTCACTCCATGGACAGAGGCCTCTGCCTGGGCTATGGTGTGGAAGACGGCCCTTGCCATTGATAGCATCTCATCATCCAGGGCAGGGTGGCTGATCCCCTCAAGGAGTCTGAGGAACTCCAGGTAGCCCACACTGAGTGATTCGTCAGCCCTCACATCAACGTATGTGGCCCTGAGGCCCGCCCTTTTAACCTCAGATACACTCACATCAGCACCGCCGAAGTGGGACGCCGCATCCTCCATGACCTCAGCTGTCCTCTCGGGGTGGGCCCCGAGGTCTATGAGGGCGCCCACCATCATGTTACCTGATACCCCTGCCAGCTGGGGGTCTATGACTGTTACCATCCGAGCACCGCTTATATTCACTAGGGTGAGTTGACTATTATCCTTCTTATAGGTATCTCTATTATGGTGTACTTCTCACTGGCCAGTTCCTCACCGAACCTGTTTACGATTGGTTCAACGAGTTCCTCATCAACCACCGAGCATATGAGGACTGCGTCCCTTGCATAGTCGTGTATCAGTGAAATGGCTGATTCAGGGTCCTCCTTGACTGAGAATCCCTTCCACTCTGTCGGGGAGACGCCCTTGTACTCCACTATGTAGAAGCCTGTGACGCCCTCATCTGCCAGTATGTTCATGACACGGCCCAGGTTCTCGACCTCAATGAATACCCGTAGATGCACCTTCATTAATATCACCATACATAGATATGTGCTGTGTAGATAATAAATCTGATGAGGGTGTAAACTCCAGCAGCTGAGAACTGCCGGTATCATAAGAGCTGTCACAGCTGGTGGCGTATGTTGAAGGTGAATCACTTGAAGAAGAAAATGAATGTTAACGGTGCAGAGATTGTGGTTGAAGAGGATCATGTAACTGTGAGTGCAGATTCAGGCCTTGTTACTGCAGATTCAAGCATCAGAATTGAGGACGAGGTCCATCATGACCTCCCCCGGGGCCACTGCATGGTGAGGGATGGTGATGCGGTGGCATTCTCATCCACAGGGGATGTGATGGACGTCCTGGTGGTCGTCGGGGAGCCCTGCGGTGACCGGATACCTGAAGCCCTGAGGATCAGTGTGGAGGAGGTATCATCGACCGCCGGGATCCTCACTGAGATAATGGGGCAGCGGTTGAGGGTCGTGGCACTCCCGGGTGATGGACGGCCCTGTGAAGATTACATAAGGGGGGCTGTCAGGCGCTCCCTTCAGGGTGTGCTCCTGGATGGCCCGGGGGTTGAGGAGCTCCTTGAGGCCCGCGGCGTCACCATTGATGGCATGGTCGATGCGGGTATGGATCTGGTGGTGGGTGTTGATGTCACCGCCGAGCTCCGGGACCGTCTCAGGTCAGAGATTCAGAGGGCACTGGGGGACCTCAATGTCAGGGCCCTCCTTGCAGCCGCCCTGCACCTTGAGGGGGACATAGAAAACCTGAGGATCCTCGGTGTGGATCTGAGGGATGACCCTGCCTTCCTCTACAGTGATGAGGTCCTGGGGATGGCGGTTGCCAACCAGGTGGCAGGTACGAAGGCCATATTCAACTTCAAGAGATATGATGAGGAAAAACCCGGTATCCTCGGGGAACTGGGCCCCATGGTGGATGATGCCGTTGCGGGTCTCATAGCCGGGTGCATGTCACGCCTCTTCGAATGATGGGGGTAGACCTGTGAGGACAGCAAGATCCGCCAGAACCCTGTTTACACCACTCCCCTCACCACAGACAGAAAGATCCGCCTGCGAGGGGGGTGCCTGATGAACGTCACCGGCAAACTCAGGGGACTCATATCCTTCTCAACGGTTCTGCCCCTGAAATCAGAGGCCAGCATTGAGGATATAGCTTCACTCACACTCCACTGGCCCCTTGTGGGCGCCCTCATAGGGGTTGCAGTGGGTTCAGCCGGGGTGGCTGCATCCCTAGTGTTCCCGGGGGCGGTTGTTGCCTGTGTTGCCTATGGATTCGCCATCTGGTTCACAGGTTTCCACCACCTCGATGGCCTCATAGATATGGGTGACGCCCTCATGTCCCATGGAAGCTTTGAGAGGAAGATAGAGATAATGAGGGATCCCAGGATAGGCACAGGTGGCCTTGGACTTCTGCTCATCGTATCATCAACCACCATAGCAGCCATCTATTCCCTTCCACAGGGTGTCCTGTTCCAGGGACTCCTCATAGGGGAGGTCTCGGCCAAGGTGTGCCTCACGGGCTGCGCCCGGGTATCCAGGCCCCTCGATGGTGGGACCGGGAGGCACTTCATAATGGCGAGTAGAAGCCCCTTCACCGGCATGGTCTGGATCTTCTGGGCCGTTGCAGCATACCTCCTGGCGGGGGTTCCCGGTGCTGTTAGTGTTGCTGTTGCTGTCCTCTCAGGAGTCTTCATTGGTCTTGTTGCCAGGAGGAACTTCTACTGGAGCACGGGTGACGTGCTGGGGGCCTCGAATGAGGTGGGGAGGATGATGTCACTTCTGGGCCTCCTTGCGGCCATCAGATTAACGGGGCTGTAGGTAAAGGGGGTGCCCATCCAGCATGTGGAGAGTTTAATGGTATTTAATGATTCATTGGAGGTCAGTATAATGGATGTGAAGGTTTTGAGGCTTGGTCACAGACCATCAAGGGATGCGAGGATCACGACACACGTATGCCTCACTGCAAGGGCCTTCGGTGCCTCGGAGGTTATACTGAGTGGTGAGGAGGACCCTAAACTCATGGAGGGTGTTGAGGATGTTGTCAGGAGATGGGGTGGTCCCTTCAGTGTGGTCTACCGGAGGAACTGGCAGGGTGTCATAGACTCCTGGAAGAAGGATGGTGGGGAGGTCATACACCTCACCATGTACGGTTTACCTGCCAGGGACGTTGTGCCCGGGATAATGGATAACGGCAAGGACAAGCTCATTGTGGTGGGGGGTGCAAGGGTCCCCGGGAAGGTCTACAGCCTTGCAGACTACAACGTGGGGGTGACCAATCAGCCCCACTCTGAGGTCTCCTCCCTGGCGGTGTTCATGCACATGCTCCTTGATGGGGCTGAATTCGACCTTAAATTTGAGGATGCCAGGATAGAGGTCATCCCCCAGGCCAGGGGTAAAATGCTCAGGGAGATCGATGATGGCGATTAACATGATAAGCTGTGGATGGAGAGAGGATGATGCTGAGGGTGATTGATAACCTGATAGTCAGGGAGAAGCTCACCACCATAAGGTGCAGGGGGATAGACCCGGCCAGCTTCAGACGGGGAGTGACTGATATAGGTCGCTACATGGCCTACGAATTTGCAGACACCCTTAAATGGCGTGAGGTTGAGGTTGAAACCCCCCTGGGCACGGCCAGTGGTGTTGAGATAACCGACAGGGACAGGATAGTTCTTCTGAGCATCCTCAGGGCTTCACTGCCCTTCACAGAGGGTGTGATGAAGGTCTTCCCTGAGGCAGAACACGGTATTATCGGTGCGAGGAGGTCAGATGAGCCCCCATTCAGGGTCTCAATCGACTACATCAGGGTCCCTGAACTTGATGATAAGATACTGGTGATAGCGGACCCCATGCTAGCAACAGGGAACACCATGATAGGTATCCTGGAGGCCCTTGAGGCCCATGGCTCCCCTGCGAGGACGGTGGTCTTCAATATCATATCCTCCAGGATGGGCCTTGACAGGGTCCTTCAGAGGGGTATAGATGTCTACACATGCGGTGTTGAGGAGGAGGTTAACGATATGGGCTACATAGTCCCTGGACTCGGGGACGCAGGGGATCTGGCCTTCGGGAGGCCATCAGATTAGTCCGATCCGGGTTGCCGTTTGAGCCATACCCTTTAAAATCAGAGAAAAACCAGTTACTGGTGTTCACGACAGGGTCTGCTAGGGTGAAGGCAGGGATCAGGTCAATCATAGATGGATGTTCCCCTGGCAGCTGCGACGATGCCGGGTATGCCCTCAACCCTGAGTTCGAAGATGGCCTCCATGCCCTCCTCCTCAAAGGCGGCCACCCTGCTCGATTTAACCCTGCTTGTCAGCAGGGCCGCTGTGGGTGGTGTTACTATGAAGACTGCGCCGGCCTCCTTGAGGGCCCTGACAGTCTCATCTCCAAGTTTTCCTTTGCCTATGTGGACAAGCACGCCCCTTGATGCAAGGTAGGGTATGCTTTCCTCTATGTCCTCCTTGTTGCTGCTTGTGGGGGCTATGCCTGCTGGACTTACAGCTGTGTGCATTATGGCGGCGCCCATGACGTTGATGGGCTCCTCTCCCGCTTTCAGGGCCTTGACCAGTTTTGGGAGGGCTGCATCCCTTCCCGTGTAGATGGTGCCATCCATGAGCACCCTGTCACCGACACTGAGTTTTGCTATCTCATCTCCGGTGGCTGGTAGTTCTATCCTTATCATGGTATCAACCTCTGACCCGGGTTACTCCTCCCTCAACCTGATACCCTCAAGGTCCCTCAGCAGTAGTTCGATGTGCTCCTCCATTATATGGGGCATGAGAACCACCCTTATGGCTGGCGGGCAGGATGAGACCGATACCGCCCATCCCAGCTCCTCGAGTCTGTCTGCAAGTTCATGTGGCCCCATGGCGGGGTGGTTGAAGGCCACTATGTTGAGTTCGGGTTCTACCACGAGCTGGTAGTCCAGTTCCACCAGTCCGTCCCTGAGTCTGCGTGTTACACCCATGACCCTCAGGGCGAGTTTGCGGTAGCCCTCACGGCCCATGTGTTTCATGATTGCCCAGGTTGCTGCGGCTGATGCCCCGGTCCTGGTGCCCACTATGGTTGACTGCTGCTTCTCTGTGAGGTAGGGTGTCTCTATACTCATGGCATCCAGGTAGGAGGCGTCCCTGAAGAGTATGCAGCCGCTGGGGATGGGGGCCAGGCCCATCTTGTGGGGATCCACGGTTATTGATGAGACCCCCTGAAGTTTGAAATCAAATTCAGGTAGTTCAGCGCCGGTTTCCCTGAGGAAGGGTATTATGAAACCCCCGAATGCGGCGTCTATATGCAGGTGTATGTCCTCATCAAGGCAGATCTCTGAGAGTTCCTCCACAGGGTCTATCCTCCCGAGTTCTGTGGTCCCTGCGACTCCAACAACGGCCACGGTGTTTTCTGATATGAGTTTCCTCACAGATTCAACGTCCACCCTGTAGTCCTGGTCCAGTTCAGCCTCCCTGAGTCTGAGTCCCAGTATATCTGCGGCCTTTCTGAAGGAGAAATGGGCTGACTTCGGGACTATTATCTCAGGTTTTTCAGCTCCAGCCATGTTTCTGGCTGCCCTCATGGCCATGAGGTTTGCCTCGGTGCCCCCTGTTATTATGTGACCTGCTGCATCGGGTTCTGAGAGGAGCTCCCCGAGCATGCCTATCACCCCGGATTCCAGTTCCCTGGTGCCCCTGAAGAGCCCGGGGTCCCCCAGGTTGGACTCCAGGAAGTCACAGTAAACCCTCCTTGCGAGGGGGTGGGATGATGTGCACATGGATCCGAGGATTCTGCCTGAGGTGTAGGTCATGTCCCTCCTCTGAAATTCGGCGAGAAGTTCAAGTACTTTTTCCTCGGGTAGACCCTTTTCATCCATTTTTACGCCCAAAAAATAGTTTTAGAGGAGTTTCCGTGCGGCCTTGAGGAGGAGTCTCTGCTCGGCCCTTGCAACGGTCTTCCTCACCTCTGCAACCGCGTCGGTGTTTGCGGATACACTGCTTATCCCAAGCTCCACCAGTTTCTCAACTATCCTTGGGATGCTGCCTGCTTGGCCACAGATACTTGTCCTGACACCTGCCTCGTTGCATTTCCTTATAACCCTCTCGATGAGTTTGAGGACGGCAGGGTGGCCCTCGGTGTAGAGGTCTGCCACGTGTTCATTGTTCCTGTCTATGGCGAGGGTGTACTGGGTGAGGTCATTGGTTCCGAAGCTCACGAAGTCAATTCCCTCCTCTATGAAGTCCTCGATTATCAGGGCCGCTGCAGGTGTTTCGACCATTATACCGAATTCAACGTCCCTGTGGGGTTTAAGGCCAGCCTCCTCAGCGATCATCTTGGCCTTTCTGAGTTCATCAGGGTGCTGGACCAGTGGTATCATTATGCCTATGTTAGTGTAACCCTGCTCATGGAGTTTCTTTATCGCCCGGAACTCCGCCCTCAGGATCTCGGGTTCATCGAGTTCCCTGCGTATACCCCTCCATCCAAGCATCGGGTTGTGCTCGTAGGGCTCATTTTCACCGCCCTCAAGGGTTTTGAATTCGTCTGTGGGCGCATCCAGGGTCCTGTACCATACGGGGCGTGGGTAGAACTCATCTGCAACCTTCAGGATGTTCTCTGCAAGGGTATTGACGAGTTCGTCCTCCCTGCCCTCCTCAATGAACTTCCTGGGGTGCACCCCCGTGGTTAACATCATGTGCTCTGTCCTTAAAAGTCCAACCCCGTCGGCCCCTGTGGCGGCGGCCTTCCTTGCAGCCTCTGGCATGCTGACGTTGACCTTGACCTCTGTGACGGTCAGAAGGGGTGACTCCACGGTGACGGTCTCGGCCTCAGCCTCCTTCTTCTCCCCCTCAATTACACTGCCCTCATAGACAAGTCCCCTGTTACCGTCTATGCTGACGACCTGGTTCTCCTTGAGGACCTCAGTTGCGTTCCCGGTACCAACAACACAGGGTATTCCAAGTTCACGGGACACTATGGCGGCATGGCATGTGACTCCACCCTCATCGGTTATTATGCCGCTGGCCCTCTTCATGGCTGGCACCATGTCGGGGGTTGTCATGACCGTGACGAGAATATCTCCGATCTGTATCTTGTCCAGTTCATGGATCTCCCTGATTATCTTGACCTTACCTGAGGCAAGGCCCGGGCTTGCACCGAGGCCCTTAACCAGTATCTCCCTGGATTTGACCTCTGTCTCCTCGGTTGCCTCTCCCAGGGTTGTTATGGGTCTTGACTGGAGCATGTAAACGTCACCATCCATTATGGCCCATTCTGTGTCCTGTGGTGAGCCGTAGTGGTCCTGTATCCTCCTGCCCATCTCTGCAAGGGCCGCGATCTCCCCGTCAGAGAGAACACGTTTGTTCCGGAGTTCAGGGGGGACCTCCTTCTTCACGGTTCTGCCATCCTCCCGGGTGAACATTATGTTCTTCTCACCAACAGTAAATTCAAGGAGCTTCCCTGTTCCCTTATCAACCCAGTAGGTGTCAGGGGTGACTGAGCCTGATACAACGGCCTCACCAAGGCCCCATGACCCCTCTATTAGTATCCTGTCCTCACCTGTTGATGGGTGGACCGTGAACATGACCCCTGCCTTCTCGGCGTCCACCATCTCCTGGACAACGACTGCTATGTAAACCTTTGAGTGGTCGAAGTTGTTCTCCTCCCTGTAGAATATGGCCCTGGCCTCAAAGAGGGATGCCCAGCACCTCCTTACATAATCCAGGACATCCTCGGCGCCCCTGATGTTCAGGAAGGTGTCCTGCTGACCCGCAAAGGATGCTTCGGGGAGGTCCTCTGCCGTGGCTGAGGAACGTATGGCTACGTAAACATCATCCTTTCCTATCCTCTGACATAGTGCATTGTAGGACTCTATTATGAGGGTCTGTATGTCCTCCGGTACCTCAGTTGATGTTATTATGTCCTTTATCTCGGCTGAAACCCTCTGGAGTTCCTTTGTATCGTTGACGTCAAGGTTTTCAAGCATCTCCATGACCACCGGCTGCAGTCCGGTGTCTGTCATGAACTTGTCATAGGTCGCCGCTGTTACAACAAAACCCGGGGGGACGGGTATGCCTGCCTGTGTCAGTTCACCCAGGTTGGCCCCCTTTCCACCGGCTATTCCCACATCATCCTTACCGAGTTCCTCAAAAAACGCCACATACTTAACCATTTTATCCCCTGGACTAGCTGTGTGATGATTATTGAATTTGAAAAAAATTAGAGGTTTATTTAACCAGTTCCTCGCCCCTGTCAATGACGATCCTGCATGGCACCGGGAACTTCATTGCAGCCCTTCTGAGGGCTTCCTTGGCATCCTTGAAGTTCTTCTTGTTCGTTTCGATTGTAATTATCTTCTGGTTCTTCTTAACGAGTGCCACAGTACTTACAGGTTTACCGAAGGCCTTCCTCATACCGTCCTGTACACGGTCAGCCCCGGCACCGGTCGCCATGGGGTTTTCACGTACAATGTGGTGGGGGTAAACCCTTATTTTGAGGTGGTAACCCATCCTACCGGCCCTCCTCTGCATGTAACGGTTTGAAGCTATCCTGGCAGCCTCAAGGGCGTTGTGGGTTATCTGGGTGGGTGCCTTGACGGCCACACTCAGTGAAATAGGGAATTCAGCTGAGAGGTTACCCATATCATATTGAACGATCTTTGAACCTGGAATCTTCTTGATATATTCTCTTCTTGTGTATGCACGAACCATAAATAATCCTCCTGTGATCCTGTGAGAATAACTATGAAATGAGTATCTCGGTAACCATTAATAAATATTGTCTTGGACAGCAAAGAGTTAATAGATAACCTGAAAATATAAGGATACATATAATTAGCAGGGATGGTTTTTAAAAGTTTCCATGGTGTCATCATGAAGATAGCCATAACAGGTAAGGGTGGGGTCGGCAAGACAACCATAGCCGGGACCCTGGCCTGCATATTCTCAGAGAACTTCCAGGTCTTTGCCATAGACGCTGACCCTGATATGAACCTGGCATCCAGCATAGGGATAAAGGGGGATGTGGAGCCGATATCAAGGATGAAGGATGTTATAAGGGAGCGGACCGGTGCTGAGCCGGGTTCCTCCTTCGGTGAGGTCTTCAAGCTAAACCCCAGGATAGGTGACCTCCCGGATTCCCTCTCAATTGAACATCCCCTCCGCCCCGGCCTCAGGGTCATGGTGATGGGCACCGTTGAACATGGAGGTGAGGGATGCGTATGCCCGGCCTCGGTGCTCCTCAAGGCCCTGCTGAGGCACCTGATACTCAGGAAGGATGAGATGGTTATACTGGACATGGAGGCGGGGATAGAGCACCTTGGAAGGAGAACCGCTGAATCCGTGGACCTCATGGTGGTGGTGGTTGAACCCGGCCTCAAATCACTTGAAACCGCTGAAAGGATAAAGAAGCTCGCAGGTGACATTGGAGTGAAGAGGATAATGGCAGTGATAAACAAGGTCTCAGATATCCATGAGGAGGAATTCATGAGGGAGCGACTCGCATCCCTTAACCTGGAGGTCCTTGGATCGGTGCCAAGGGATGAAAAGGTTATAGCCGCGGATATGAGGGGAGAACCCCTCATGATGTACCCTGATTCAGAGGCACTGAGGTCCATAAGGGACATCTCAGAGAGGATAATATCACTCCAGGAGGAGGTGGGATGAGATGAATCCTGAACTACAGCCCCAAAACAGGCAGAAGAAAATGATGATATCCATAACCATAAAAGCAGAATATGAATCCAGGGAGGAGGCCGAGATCATGAAAAGGGCCCTTGAACCAGATAACGCATCATTTGTTGAATCCGAAATTCAGGGCTCCGAGGTCAGGTTCACCACAGAGGCGGATTCCATTGGCACCGCCCTCAACACCGCAGATGACCTTATATTCTCTGAGATGGTGGTTGAGAAGATGATGAAACCATGTGATACTGACTGAATTATTGAAATTAGGTGTGAATAAATAAACGGTGATCGGATGAAATTCAAACTCAAGGGAATAATAAAACTCAGCAAAGAGGTTCCTGGGATAGAGGATGACCTGGAAAAATTCTTCACTGAAGCCGAATCAGACATCCTGCGCAGGGGAGTCCCCGAGGGGCAGGAACATGAAGCAGCCCATATAAAATCCTGGAGACTTGAAGGCGACACACTCCACATTGAGATGGAGTCAGGGAGACGGGTCAGGGCCCATGATGGTCTTCTAAGGCTCAAGAAACCCCTTGGACAGTTACTCGGGCCAAAGTACAGGGTGGGTGTTAGGGGGATATCAGTCACCGATTACACCATGGAAATGAAGGCCCCGGGTGTATCAGGTATCCCCGGCCTGGCTGAACTGCCCTTCGTGGAGGACGCCGCCATCACAGATGGCACCATAATGGTCAGATTCCAGCCCCTGGAGGAATCCGACCTGAGGAAACACGTGGTCGACCGTGTGGTGAAGCACGCCAGGACCCTTGTTGAATCATCAGATGACCTGACGGTACAGGTCACAAGGGCAACGCCCGGTGAGATAATTGCCAGGAGCAGGAGCAGGGAGTTTTTCTTTGAGGGTGACCCCACAGAGGAGGCTATGCGCCTTGGATGGGTCAAGAAGTTCCCTGGAAGGGGACAGTGGTTCTACGGTCCAAAGATAACCGCCCTCCACCGGGCCCTGGAGGAGTTCCTCATTGAAAGGATTGTGAAACCCCTGGGATTTGTTGAGTGCCTCTTCCCCAAACTCATACCCCTTGACATCATGAACAAGATGAGGTACCTTGAGGGCCTCCCTGAGGGGATGTACTACTGCAGCGCCCCGAGCAGGGACCCTGAGACCTTTGAGGAGTTCAAAAATGAGCTCATCATAAACCGGGAGGTTCCCATGGATCTGCTTAAGAGGGGAATAAAGGATCCCGGTTACGTTATAGCCCCGGCCCAGTGCGAACCCTTCTACCAGTTCCTCTCACACGAGGTTGTGAGTGCTGAGGACCTCCCAGTAAAGTTCTTTGACAGGAGCGGCTGGACCTACAGGTGGGAGGCCGGAGGGGCCAAGGGCCTTGACAGGGTCCATGAATTCCAGAGGGTGGAACTCGTATGGCTGGCCGAACCAGGAGAGACAGAGGAGATACGTGACCGGACAGTTGAACTCTCACATGATGCCGCCGATGAACTGGAACTTGAATGGTACACAGAGGTGGGTGATGACCCCTTCTACCTGGAGGGCCGGAAGGTTGAGGAGAGGGGTATAGAGTTCCCTGATGTTCCAAAGTATGAGATGAGGCTCTCACTCCCTGGAAGGGAGAAGGGGGTTGCAGTTGTATCAGCCAATGTCCATGGCACCCACTTCATCGAGGGCTTCTCAATAAGGGAGGCCCGTAACCTGAACATCTGGACCGGCTGCACCGGCATAGGGCTCTCAAGGTGGATCTATGGTTTCCTGGCCCAGAAGGGCTTTGAGACCGGGAACTGGCCAGACTTCATAGGAGAACGTGTTGAAGGAGTTGAGAACCCGAGAATCATAACCTGGCCGCGCCAGGACTGAATGGTGGTGATGCCTTGAACTGCGACAAACACCCTGAACGTGAGGGTGTGGCCTCATGCATAATATGCGGGAGGATACTCTGCGAGGAGTGCCGGCTTAAACTCGCCGGCAAGAACTACTGCCAGAGCTGCGCAGATAAGCTCTTCCAGGAAAGATCCGGAGAACCTGTGAAAGGGAAGGGGATGGGTCTGGGGGCTAAAATCCTCATCGCCCTCCTCATAATCCTCTGTGTCCTTGCACTGGTATCCTACCTGATCTACACGGTGTACCTTGCACCATACTATGGAAGTGCTGAGAACGTCATGAGGATACTCATGAATGACCCTGAAAGGATAATAAGATTCCTCTCAGCCAACATCTAAACCACTGTAATAAAATCAGGGGCAGCCTCAAACCATACCCTCAAGCCTCTCAGGGTACTTCAGCTCCCTGAACTCAACCGTGAAGGTTGTCCATTCATTTGAATGGCACTCAATACTCCCCTCAAGCTGTCCCACCAGATTCTTAACAAGCTCCAGGCCGATACCGGCTGATTTCTGAAGGCTGAAGTTATCGGGAAGGCCCCGCCCATTATCAGCCACCACCAGAATGAATCCATCATCCAGTGCCTCAAGGGATATTCTGATGGTTCCACCATCAGTAAATGCATGCCTGAGGCTGTTGGATACAAGTTCGCCCACTATGAGGCCCAGTGGGGCGGCTGTCTCAATATTGAACTCCGCATCAGGTACATCCAGCTCGAATTCAACGGCTGATTGATACATGTCACGGAGGTAGCCTGTGAGGCCCGAGACATAGGATGCGAAGCTGATGCTGCTGGACTCGGGGCTGGATAGAAGCATCTCATGGATCACCGCAATGGACTTTATCCTCAGCTGAAGACTCCTCATGATCTCAGCGTGTTCCCGGCCCATTTTGGAGGACTGGATGTTTATCAGGCTGGATATTACCTGCAGGTTATTTTTGACGCGGTGATGGAGTTCTGCAAGGAGCGTTCTGTTGGCCTCAAGGGACCTCCTTGCAGCCTCCTCTGAATTCTTTATATCTGTGAGGTCCTCGAAGATTCCAAGGAATCCTCCCTCGATTCTGGTGATGACCACACGGAGCCACCTTCCCTCCATCCTTACCATGAATTCCCTGTCAGGGCCGGGTTCGAGGTCCGGGTGGATATCACCAATCAGCATGCCATCCAGGGAATCACCATGGAACCGCCCCATGGCAGGGTTGGATTCAAGTATTCTGCCAGAGGTGTCCATGAGGACCACACCCACCGGGAGTTCCATGAAGAGTGAGCGGAACTTATGCTCGCTGATCCTCAGTGCCCTCTCCTTATCAGTGAGGGATCTGAGGTATAACCTGAGGAGAAAATAGAGAAGTAGAGACGTTAAAATTATGAAGAGTGAGCCCTTGAGAACAGATAGCCTCACCATAACCGGAGGCTGGAACATGAGGGCTACCAGGTAATCAGAGGATAGGATCCAGAGTATGCTGAAGAGGGCATAGTAGAGTGCTATCCTGAGTGCATCTCTTTCTGGATCCATGTATTGATTATGGTTGTGGAAATATAATAAATTTGGTGACCTCTGAGTAGGTCAAAAACAGATTAGAGGATATGAGGGAATTACTCATCCCCTGCATCCTCAACCTCTTCCTCCTTTTCTTCGGGTTCCATGTCCCTCTTTTCGAAGACATCGGCGAATTCGACCTTCTCAACACCCTCGATGTTCTCCCAGATGTCACGGGCTATCCTGAACCTTGCAAGGGTCACGTCCATGTAGGACCTGTTATCGAAACGGGTCATCTCATCCATATGTATTATAACCTTCCCGTCCTCTATTTTAACCTCTGTCTTCTCTATGTCCATGTTCTGGGACGGGTAGTGGAGCTGGATCATGCTCTTTACCTTCTCAGCATCATCCGTGATTATCTCCTTAACCTTTAAATCGTATTCAAGGGTTTTTCCTGCCAGTTCATGGTTGAAGTCAACCCTCACGCGACCTCCTGAGACATTGAGGACCCTGCCCTCATGGCCCTCAACGGTGAGTGTCATTCCAGGGTATGGCTTTATGCCCTGCCTTTTGAACTCGCCCATGGGTATGAGCTGAACGAGCTTGGGGTCCCTGTTACCGAAGGCGTCCTCGGGTTCGATCTCGACGTGTTTCTCTTCGCCTTCATCCATTCCGATGACGGCCTCATCGAGGCCCTTTATGAGGTGTCCACCGCCAACAACAACGGGTATGGGGCCGAATATCTTCTTTATGCCGAGCCCTGCTTCCCTGGCAACCTCCTCGTATGTTGTGTCAAAGACCTCGCCGGTCTCCTTGACCTTACCTGTGAATTCTATTTTTATAAAGTCTCCTTTATTCACTGCCATATCTCTAGCCTCCTGTGTGGTATTCTATCTTTAAATTCTTTCAGGATCTGTTTATCCTTAAATCCAAGAATTCGAATTACTGATGGATAATTTTCTATATATTTATGGACCAGTCCCTTATGAACCTTTGCCTCAAGAACCGATAGTATGCGCTGCCTGTGGTGTCTGCTGAATGAGTGGGGTATGGCCTCCTCAACATCCCTCAGGGTCATGTACGGTCTTCCCCTGATAAGGGCAGAGGCTGTGACCTCATCGAAGAGGTTAAGGTCCATGAGCTCGTCCATTCCGGGTTCACTGGCGTTCCTGATTATCTCATCCTCAAGGCGCATGTCATGGAGTGGTGCCCTCCCCGCTTCAATCTCCTCACTCAGGACATCCATGGTCTCCGGGGGTAGCATGCCGGCTACCCTCTGAAGGTCCCCATCAGAGACCGCCCTCCGTATCTCTGTGCCGCTCACACCACCGATCCTCTCCACGAAGATGAACTTCCCCCTGAAGTCAAATCCAAGCTTACCCAGGGCCCTTGAGAGTGAGGTGATGACGTAGTTGTCCTCCTCCAGTGGGCCCTTCAGCAGTGTTTCTCCTTTGTCAAGGTCCACGATCCTGTGGGGCCTTGGAACAACCCTGTGACCCAGGTTTATCCTCCTCAGGACCTCCTCAAAGCCCGGGATGGGCCGGTAGCCCCGGGGTATCCAGTCTGCATCCAGCGCCCTGAACATGCCTGCAAGGCAGAGTGAGTACTGGCCTGAACCCATAACCCCCATGGGTGGGCCCTCAACAGCTATGTCTGCCCCTGCACGTATGGCTATTGCTGCCCTCGCCTCACGGGTCATCATGTAGGGCAGACCCCTCCCGTTACGCTCGAGGGGGCCTGGTATAACCGCAACGAAGAGTCCTTCGGGCACCCTCCTCTTTGCCTCCATCATGCAGTGCCTGTGTCCGATGTGGAAGGGGGAGTACTCGGTGAAGTCTGCAATGATTTCAGGTTCAGCAGCATGGTCACCATACTCCGGTCCCATATCCGCATCATTCTCCATTATCTGAAGGTCCCTTCCCATGATCTTCTTCAGAAAGGATTCCGATGGCATAATATTAATCTGTCCCGCGAGATAAATAAGGATAGTTCTGGATGGAGTGGACGGTGTCAGAATGTTTGATCCTTCGAAGGATAGTTCTGGATGGAGTGGACGGTGTCAGAATGTTTGATCCTTCGAAGGATAGTTCTGGATGGAGTGGACGGTGTCAGAATGTTTGATCTTTCACTTGAAAACTGCAGGGTTGACAGGGACCTCACCGTGAATATAGGTGTGGATGATGGGAAGATAGTGCAGATATCCCGTGGAAGGATTGATGCTTCAGAGAGGATTGACCTGAAGGGCTACTTCGTGCTGCCAGGACTGATCGACGCCCACGTGCATTTCAGGGACCCCGGGCTGGAGTACAAGGAGGACTTCAGGACAGGCTCAATGGCAGCTGCCCATGGGGGTTTTTCCACAGTCCTTGACATGCCAAACACGGTCCCCCCAGCAGATAACGCAGCGGAATTTGAAAGGAAGATCAGGATAGGTGAAAGAAAGAGTGTTGTTGATTTTGGGCTCCACGCTGGTTTCAGAAGTGTTTCAGACGTTAAAGGTATTCTCAGGTTCATGCCAGCCTCCTTCAAGGTATTCATGGATCTCACGGGGATCAGTACAGTTGATGGGCTATTCAGAGAGCTTAAGGATCTATCAGCGCCGGTGCCGGTCACCGTGCACTGCGAGAACAGGGATGTGGTCATGAAATCCATGAAGGAATTAAAGGATAGAAGTGATCCCTCAGCCTATGCCCTTGCAAGACCTCCCCTCGCAGAGGAGGTCTCTGTGGCCGAGGTCCTGGCACTATCCATTCACCATGAACACCCCGTGCACATCTGTCATCTGAGCACAGTGAAGGCCCTTCAGCTTGTTGAACCCTTCAGGGAGTACGTGACATGTGAGGTCACACCACACCACCTTCTGCTTGATTCAGGGGCCTTTAGAAGATTCGGGACAATGGTGAAAACAAATCCTCCTCTGAGGCCCCCTGAGAGCCGGATTTATCCAGAGTTTCTTGATAGGATCAATATCATTGGAACCGATCATGCACCCCACGGTATCGAGGAAAAGAGGAAGGGTATCTGGGACGCGCCACCAGGGATCCCCAACCTTGAGGTTGTACTTAAACTGTTACTTACACTGGTCTCAAAGGGGAGGATGTCCCTTTCCGCCATACGGAGGATGCTTGCAGAGGAGCCGGCAAGGATATTTGGTCTGAGGTCCAAGGGACGTATAGCTGAGGGCATGGACGCTGATTTTACCGTCATCGATCTTAAAGAGACTGGGAGGATCAGGTCAGATGAATTCTACAGTAAGGCCCACTACACCCCCTTTGAGGGTTTCAGTTACACCGGCGGTCCTGTCATGACCATGGTCAGGGGCAGGGCTGTCATGAGAGATGGGGAGGTGCTTGAGGGTAATGGCAGGTACATCCCTGCAGAGCATAATGGTAAACCTGGGAATGTGGAAAGTGAGGCTGAGCTATCTTAAATGGGAGAAACGCGACTTTATTCAACTTTCTTTCGTCTCCTGCTTCCTGCTTAACCATGTGTTCGAATGGAATCCATGCCTCTTCTATGATTAGCCTTTAACTCTGTGTTCGAAGCACCTGCTGTGCTGAATACCATCTATCAGGAGAGACGATGATGGATTCTAACCGCAAAAAGAACATGATTAATAATGAAAAAATTTATATTGAATGAGAACATATTCTTGAACTCAATGTAATGGGTGGTGAAACATATGTGTGAATCAAACCTCTACTCAGAAGGTGGAGACCTCCTCATGGAGGACGTTATATTCATTGAGGTCCTTGAAGATGGGATCAGGGCAACAGACATACTTGACTCCCAGAAGGAATTCCACGGAAAAATAACAAGAATAGACCTTGATAAACACAGGATCTACATTGAAACAGAAGACTGAATGAATGATAAACTGATTCTAAAATTCTTTTTTTGAATTGAAACCTGAAAATGAGAAACTGATTCCACAATCCCTTTTTGAAGCCATAAAAAAAGAAAATATTTGCTGGAATTATTTTCCAGCTGGTATGATGAGGTCCCTTTCTCCCTCTGGCATGAACTCCCTGAGTGCACCTGCTGCAATTGACTTCCTTGGTGATGTGAAGTCAAAGGAGAGGTCCTTATCTGCAAATGCAACCTTTATGAGTGGGTTTGTACAGAAGGCGTCGCCCCTTGCAGCGTGTGGTGCCTGGGCTATACCGGCGTACTCTGGCTGGTGACCCACGTTCATGGCGTAGTTTGGATAGTTAGGTCCACGGAGTTCGTGTATGAGACCCTCGTCGCTCCTGATTGAGAGGGAGTTGGATGCACCGCACTGGTCCTGCAGGTCGTATCCATAGAATCCGAGCCTGCTGTGGGCCTCCTTGTGGAGTATCTGGCTGAGGTACCATCCGTTGATACCTGCGTTTGAGTTTCCTGTTGCGAAAGCTGTGGAACATCCAGCTGCTGCAGCTGCAACAGCGGCCCTCTGTGATCCTCCGAAGTGGTCCTCCAGGAGGGTCGGGTATTCCTCGTACTGTTCAAGTGAGTAGAGTGTGACCTCTGTGGATATGTCGCGCACAACATCCATTGTAGGTTTTGTTCCACAGATTCCGTACTTGTCATCAACGTACTCCATACCGTAGTATACGAAGTCGTCGAGGATGTCGTCGGTGTAGGATGCTGTTGCGTACTGGGTGAAACCGACACCACCGGACATGTATGAGCCGAGCCAGACCTGGTCGTAGAGTGCTGCTGCACCTGCGATGACCTCAAGGGATATCTTTGCAGGGTCATCTGAAACCCTTGAGGTCTGGACTATGTCTGCGAATGTTCCGAAGGCAACTCCACCGGGCTCGTTTGGTCCCCTTGCCCTCCTTGCAGGCATTATTGTACCCATCTCTATAACGTCAGCGTGTTTAGCAGCGTATGAGAAGTCAGCGATTGCTGCTTCACCTGCACAGAGTTTGTATGCTGATATGAAGCTCATACCGATCTGCATTGCAGACCATCTTGAGACTGTACCACCGTCACAGGTCCTCACGACTATTGTTGGGACCCTGTTGACCTGGTAGGTCCTGTTACCGATGTAGCTCTTGAGCTGTTCAGCCTGTTCCTCAGGGAACTCCTTGTTTATGTCTATGAGTATCCTCTTGTCCAGTTCATCTGCCAGGTTGTCGTCACCTGTGAAGATCTTGGCGTAACAGTCCTCAACCAGTCCAGGGTGTACCTCGACCATGTGCTCCTGGACAACGGCACCACCAGGGAGGGCGTGGTTGATTGCCTCCATGTACTCGTTTATTGTCTCAGGGGTCACCTCCACACCGAGCCTCTTCTCAAGGACGGCGTGTGCTGTGTCCATACCCACGATGACTGTCCTCTTTATGTCGTCCACCATCTGCTGGATGGCTGCGTTGTTGACGAAGTGGAGGTCGTCACCCTCAACGTAGGCGTCTGTGCCTGATACACGGTAGGCCATGAGTTTCCTCTGACCCAGCGGCACACCGATGTCAGGGTTGTAGAATGGTATTCCTCCCCTCTTCTCTGCTGCCTTCTTGGCGTACTCTGTGAATTCCTTTTTACGTGCGGACTGTTCCCATCCGCCGAAGCAGTAGAAGTTTGTGTATTTTTCGTCGGGGTCTTCCCCCTCAAACTTCTTCTTTAAAGCTGTAAGGAATAGTTTCTTTTCATCCATTAATCATCACCTAGCCTTTTTCTTAGGTCATCCTTGAATACGTCCATACCAAAACCGCCCATGGTACGGCCGGTGTGTATGTTCTCAACAACTTCAATTGCCTCTTCATCATCCCTCATGGCGATATTGTCCTTCCTGTAGATTGTGGTGATCTTCTTTAGTTCATCTTCGCCGAGGGGCTGGCCCATGTCCACAGGTTCGTCGAGGGGCCTTCCGACCTGGTCCTTAACGTATACCACGTGCCCCTTCTCTTCATCGAAGACATACCTCTGGAGGGCGTCGAACATGAGACCGTTTTCATCGAGCCTCAGGGAGTGTCCGTGGACTGTTGCACCCCTTATACCTGTTGTTGCAGGGTCGAAGAGTTCTGTTTCCACGAGTTCCTTGGATACGCCCTCGAGGTCCAGTTCCCTCATCTCGATGACCTGTCTTCCTGAGAGTGTACCTGTGTCGACACCGCGGTACCTCCACATGTAGGTCCTTGCCCTGTCGTAGGGCTGGGCCGGGGCGTTGTACATGGAGTCTGCGAACTGGATGTACCTTACCCTGACACCTTCCTTTGCACCCTGTATGGGTTCAACCATGTCCCTCACTATGTCCTCCTCGAAGTCCATCTCATCGAGTGGTGGGTGCACGGATTTGTAGCTCTCACCGGGGTTCCTGTGCCCCAGGACCTTGACAAGGTCCTCATCTGATACTTCCCTTAATTTACGGAATTCGTAATCAGGGTCCATGTGTTTTCTTCTGTTTTCAGCTATCTGGGTTTCTCCAGGAGTGTACTGGGCTTTGTAAGACATTTCATAACCTCACAATTATTTTATGTTAACAACGGTGTCCTTCATCCTTGAACTGGGATCAACCATGCCGATTACCCTTGGATCAATCTTTTCCTCAAATTTAAGTCCGTATTTAAGGTAATCTGATATGGTGATGTCCTTCTTTGTGAAGGCACCTATGAATACCTTATAGGAGCAGGGGAGCACTTCATCCAGGATTTCCTCGATTGTTTCCATCTTCTCCTCCAGGGTCTCAGGGAGCATCCCCACAATGATCTCTCCGACCTTCACCCGGAGTTCAAACTCCTCTCCGCGGACTGTTATCTTCCGCCGATCGCTGTGGTTAACCTCTGTCCCCCTTGCAGGGCCGTAGTAAACCCTGTCGGGTATTGATGGTCCATGGACCAGTACCCTGACTATCCCCTCAAGTTCATATATCCTGTTAAGAAGCTTCTCAGCGGTCTCTGGTTTCAGCAGTCGCTGGGGGAAGATCTTAACATCGATGAATCCTGTTTCTGACATCCTGACTCCCCGTGTTAACCTATAACTGGTCCTTTATCTCTGCAGCGCCTTTTGCAACGTTGGCTATTGGTTCTCTGAAGTAGTCTATTTCGCTGTAAACAGATCCTATGAGTCCTGAGGTCTTCTCGACTGAGAACATCTGTGTACCTGCGTCAAGACACATGGCTGCAGCCACACATGGTAGAGCGAATCCCTTACTGTGCCTTGTAACGACGTGGTTTCCATGGAATATACCTGGACCTCCTCCACCATAGATGGAGTGGCTGAAGAATGAGAATCCCACTGCGGTACCCATTGCCCTTCCGAAGTCCACACCTGGCAGACCTGTCTCGTATTCAAGGATGTCGTTGTAGTAGAGAACTGTTGATGCAACGCCCTGGGCTGCCCTTGCTGCTCCCACGTTGACTATTGTTGCTGCAAGGAGACCTGTTGCTGCGTAGGCATTCCATAGTGCCCAGTCGGCTGGTTCGTAGACCTTGTAGCCTGAGTTCATCTCCCTGGCCACTTTAACGACTCCGTCCTCAACTGCCCTTTCCACCAGTGAAGCTATGACTGTACCCACTGTTCCCTTACCGTTCTCCTTAACAAGGTCAAAGAGAAGGTTGTTGGCGTTGAGTCCCTGGTATGCAAGTCCAAGGAGGTGCATCCTTTCGAATGCCCCGACAGCGTCACCTGTTTCGAACATTGCTGTCTGTTCGAGTATGGATGATAGTGCGGATGCGTTGAGTGTGTTCTTCCTTGTGATGGCCACGACGTGGTTTGCCATTATGTTCCTGAGACCGTATCCAAGTCCCTCAAGGAGCACAGGTGGTCCGAGGAGTGTTGAGAGGTTGGCTCCTGTGAAGTCAACTGTCTGTGGGTATCTTCCCATGACAGCGGTTTTAACTGCATTTGCATCGAACATGTCCACGTCGAATTCGTCGATTATTGCCTGTACAACTGCTGCCCCTGTGACCAGGGCTGAGACTGTGTAGTCTGCTGCTACACCCATCCTTGTTGTTGGGACCTGTACCAGGATCTGCTGGCCGTTGTTTATGAGGCGGATGTTTGTGTCGTCGTCCTCTGAGGTCTGGACGAGTTTTTTGACCTTTTCAGCGATTGCCTCTGCGTTTTCAACGATTGGCAGTTCAACTTCCCTTCCCGGGATGAAGTTGGACTTTCCACCCAGGGCTGCCTTCCTGAGGCTTCCCTCGATTCCGGCGAGGTTCACCGCAACTGACCTCTTCACGTCGCTTACCAGGTTTGCTATTGTCGGGTTCTTAAGGGGGCTTACGGCTTCAAGAGGAACATCCTCCTCAAGGAGCTTACCATCTGCCCCATAGAGATCTATTCTGTCTTCATACATTGGCATGGTATTCACACCTCTTGTTTTATTTATTTATTAATAAAATTTATTAATTTATTATTGAATGTGAGGGGGTTATTGGTTTGGTTTATGGTCTTAACAGTGTTCATCTCAGATTCGATGTCTCTAAATGTGCCTTCAGGTTATACCGAAGTTCATCCTCCAACCTCCAGAGCATAGCTCATTATAGAACAAGCCATACTGCACATATCAGTATTAACCGGTATTAATCCAGATATAACCGCTTATGCTTCATTTTCTGGACATCTATGACTCTATTGAATAAGAAAGAAGGATAATATAAATGTTTTCAAAAGGAAAAAAAGAAAAATTTTAAATATGAAAAAATGGGTTTCATAAAAATATTATTCTGGATAATAACATGTGGCATGTGAAGTCTGGAGTCATCCTGAAAAACAAAAAAAGAAGTGGGTTTATTTCAGTGACAGTGCACCCTTCGGACAGGCGGGTATGCACTGGTCACAGAGTATACAGAACCCTTTGAGTGGAACCTTCTCATCGGTGAGTTTCAGCATGTCGTATGGACAGGCCTCTATACAGTCACCGCACTGGTCACAGAGGGCAGGATTGTACTGGACCCTCTTCCTCTTGACAACCTCACCATCAATGACCTTGTCCATATCCACAAGGCTGAGGGCTCCCTTTGGACAGGCCATGGTACATGCACCGCAGCGTGTACACATGGCAAATGATGGCTCCTCATCCACCTTCTCATTGTCAGGGAGCTTCATGCCCTCCCTGGTTACAACCCTTATTGCATCGTTGGGGCATATGTTGGCGCATGCACCGATGAAGTCACATTTTCCTTCATCCCAGACAAGGCCCTCTTCACTTGCAGGTTTGGCGGGTCCGAGTTCCACATCAAGGTCTATGGCATCCACTGGACAGAGCTGTTCACATAATCCGCAGGCTGTACAGATGGCTGGAAGTTCAACTGTAAGGTTTGATGACTTTGGAACTATGAAGTCACCGGGGCATGCCTCAACACAGGTGTTGCAGCCTATACATGCCTCCTCATCCAGTTCGAATTTCCTGATTTCCTTGGCCCTCTTCTCTGGTTTTTTGCCTGAGATGTAGACAGCGTTCCAGGGACAGGTCTGTGCACAGACACCACACTTTATGCAGGTGTCCTCATCGATCTCTATGACTCCACCCACCTTTTCAAGGGTTATGGCATCCACAGGGCATTCGGGGACACACATTCCACAGCCAACACAGTCAGCAATGAATATGGGCCCCTCGATTTCCAGTTCAACCTTTGCTGGTTCCTTTATGCCCTCAACGCCTATGACACCCACAGGGCAGATGTCAACGCACTTCTGGCACATGACACAGAATCCCTGAAGCGGAATCTTTTTGACCTTACCCTCGTCAAGTTTGAGGATCTGTGGAGGGCAGACCTCCACACAGTCCCCGCACTCATTACACTTATCAGGGTTGAAAACTATCCTGCCCTGTGTGTTACCTGCCTCATCAACCACCAGGTCCTCAATTTTGAGGGCGCCGGTTGGGCAGGCATCGACACACTTGGGTTCCCCGCCGCAGATGTCACAGTAGATAACATCCTCCGGTGTTACCTCAATGGCTGCGGTAGGGCAGGTCCCCTGGCAGGCACCACACCTTATGCAGTCCTCTTTGTTGACAACTATCATTTTACCACCTTTACCCGGGTGAAATTAGATCCTTTTTACAAGGTCGCCTTCACTGTCGTATACTTCCAAGGTGGCAAGTCTCATCTGACTGTCAATGGTGTGTGTCGCGCAGGAGAGACATGGGTCGTATGCCCTTATGACCATCTCCATGAGGTTGAATATCTTATCATCCACTTCAACACCAGGTTTGATGTAGTCCTGGGCAACCTTCTGGATACCCATCTCCATGGCAGGGTTGTTCTGGATTGTTGCAACCACGATGTTTGCCCTGGTTATGAGGCCGTTTTCATCACAGGTGTAGTGGTGTGTGAGTGTTCCCCTTGGTGCCTCAACTATACCCACACCGTCGCCTGCCTGCCTTTCAAGTGAGTCAGGGAATTTCTCTCCGGATAGGTCTCCTTCAAGTGCATCGGCTGCACATTCGGCACATGCGAGGAGTTCTATGAGCCTTGCCCAGTGGTAGAGCAGTGTCTGCTGTGCGTATCCAAAGTTGTCCCTGAACTCCTTGAAGTATTCCTGTGCCTTTGGAGCTGCATCAGGCATCTTGTCTGCGACGTTGAGCCTTGAGAGCGGTGAGACACGGTAGACACCGTCAGGGTAGCCCAGGTCCTTTATGTATGGGAATTTGAGCCAGGAGTATGGTTTAACGTGTTCAGCGATGGTGTCGGCGTAGTCTGCTGGCTTGAACTCCCTGAACATGTTTCCTTCCTTGTCCTTTATCCTCACTATACCATCGTAGACGTCCCATACACCGTCCTTAACGAGACCTGTGTGGTATGTCTCGATGTTACCCAGTGAGTTCACGAGGTCAATGTTCTCCTCGAATATTGGAACTGCCAGTTCCAGTGTGGCCTCTGCCAGTTCAACGTTCCTCTGGGCCTTCTGAAGGAGGTCCTTCTGGGTTTCATCGTCAAGTTCTGTTGAGATACCACCTGGTGTTGATGATGTTGGGTGGATTGGCCTTCCACCGGTGGCCCTGACGATTTCCAGAGCATTTTTACGTAACTCTATGGCCTGAAGAGCAACATCAGGGGCGTCCTTTATTATCTGGAAGACGTTTCTTGTCTTCCTGTCCTTACCTGCTATGAAGTCAGGGGCTGCGAGGAAGTAGAAGTGCAGACCATGTGAGTGCATGTATGAGCCCCAGTTCATGATCTCCCTCATCTTGTAGGCTGCAGGGAGAACATCTTCAGGTTCGAATCCAAAGCAGGCGTCAACAGCCTTTGCGGCTGCCAGGTGGTGCTGCACATCACAGATACCGCAGATCCTTGGAACTATCCTGGGGGCTTCCTCTATGGGTCTTCCCTGGAGGAATTTTTCAAATCCACGGAATTCCATGACATGGAGCCTTGTGTCCTCAACATTACCTGCATCATCAAGGTGTACGGTAATCTTGGCGTGACCTTCAATACGGGTCACAGGTTCCATTGTGAGTTTAACCATCTATTTACCCTCCTTCTGTATTTTCATTGGTATGAGTGCTGCTGGAAGTGTGAAGGTGTAGAATGTTCCAACAATGTCATCCAGCTGTTCAGCCACTTCCTCAGGGTCGACGGTTTTGTCCTCCTCGACCTTGTAGTCAGAGGCTATAGCACTTATCATCTTGGCGCCCTGGTCCTCAACACGTGCTGTTGGACCGTAGCAGCCACGGCAGGGTATGGCTATGCTAGGGCACTCTGCACCGCAGATTGATATGGTTGCTGGGCCCATGCATATGAGTCCCTGTGGTATGAGACAGAGGTCATCCTCTGGTTTACCAACCTCAAACTGCCTCTTTATGAAGTCCATTGCAAGGCCTTCCGGTGGTTTCTCCCTTGGGCAGACCTCACAGAGGTTTGTGCTTGGCAGTTCTATTTCTTCGCCCTTGAGGAGTGCGAGAACAACCTCGGCGACAACATCAGATCTTGGGGGGCATCCAGGAATTTCAAAGTCAACGTCTATGACTTCACCGAGTGGCTTGACCCTTCCCTCAAGGTGTGGTACCTCTTCGGATGGTATGACACCCTCCTCGTTTGGTGTTGTTATTGAGTTGATGTAGGCTTCCTCTATGACCTCCTCCTTGTCCCAGAGGTTCCTGAGGCCTGGTATGCCTCCGTATACAGCACATGTACCGTAACTTATGACAAATTTGGCCTTTTCCCTGAGCTCCTCTGCGAATTCCCTGTTTTCATCGTTTACGATTCCGCCCTCGATGATAACAACATCGAGTTCAGGGATTTCATCGTATTTTGTGTCCATTAAAACAGGGCTGAATTCAAAGTCAGCAAGTTCCATGACATCCAGAAGTGCTTCGTGTAAGTCTGCAATGGACAGGTGGCAGCCGGAGCATCCTCCAAGCCACATTGTTCCTATTTTTGCCTTTTCAGCCATTTAACATCCTCCTTATGCTTCAGCTAGCTGTTTTTTGATTGGTGATGGACCAAGGGCCCTTATCCTGTCAACCATCATCTTGACGGTTTCAGCGAATTTTTCACCCTCTGATGCGGATATCCAGTCGTGGTGGATCCTTTCCCTGCCAATTCCAAGCTCATCTGCCAGTTTGTAGATCAGTCTCATTCTCCTGTCGAGCTTGTAGTTTCCTGCGTCGTAGTGGCAGTCACCGTGGTGGCATCCTGTTACGAGAACACCGTCAGCGCCTTCCCTGAATGCCTTGAGAACAAACTGTGGCTCTATCCTTCCTGAGCACATCACACGGATAACCCTAATGTTTGTAGGGTACTGCATCCTTGCTGTTCCTGCAGTGTCCGCTCCACCGTAGGAACACCAGTTACAACAGAACATCACAATCTTTATGTCATCTTCAGCCATAGAGTTTCCTCCTTGCTTGGGTTGTACTTATAATTGTACTTGGTATATGGTTTAGGAGTGACAAGTATAAAGGTTACTTATGAAACAATTTCGAAAATTTTATATGTGTGGTTAAAATTTTTATTATTTTTAATACTGCCGGCTCCCCATTAAACCGTTAGATGATGTTCATACAAGTGTCACCGCGTCTCTGAATTTTCCGGAAATTCTTGCAGCGATCTCCGGGATGGTCGTGGAAACTATGGCTGAATCCGAATCCCTGTATGCATCCGCGTCACTGGAACCGCCACATCGGACCTCTGTTTTAATTTCTGATCTGAGGTTATCGGTGCTAACCCATTCAACCCACGGGTCACTGTCCACAAGTACGAATTCATCCACCATTCCATCGAGTTTCTTTGCAATAACCCATGATACAAATCTTGCGCCAAAGATTGCCACTGTTCCGTGTATATCTCCATTTCTGGCCATCTCCACAAGCGTATCCACGTCTCTATTTATCTTAACCCGTTCATAGAGTGGAGTTGATGGGAGGCATGCCCAGTGGGCGTCGCCCACGTATGTATGCCCGATGGTTTCTGGATAAACATTCTCTCTCCCTGAAACCTTCACTGCAGCTGCAAGGGCCTCAAGCTGGGGCTTCTGCACTGGTACAGGTGTGAGAGCAGCCTCAACCTCCTCCCTCATTATCTTCATGACCCTGGGGAGGCCAAACTTACCCCTTCTTGCTGTGCCGGGACTGTAACCACACATGTAACCATGGTGGTTCTTTGGGAAACCTGTTATTATGGCGTTCAGCCCTGCTCTTAGCCCTATGCGGCACTCGTCCTCATATGCGCCGTTGGTTGCAACGATTCTCCCTGGTGTAAGGATCCTTGCTGCGGCAACAGCCCCTGCAAAGGCGTCGAGTCTGTCAGAGGCAAGGTTGAATGGGCCGCCCTCAAGTACGAATACATCGACCCCCATATGGAGTCCTGCCTCAAAGCCAGATATGAGGTCATCGTATCCATCTCCAACGAACATTATGGCCTCAACACCCTTACCGTGCTTCCTTGCAAGTTGAAGGACCTCTTCTGCCTCATCAAGGGGTGCTGCATGGTTTTCAGCCCCCTGAACAGGTGTGAGGTTAACAGCCACAGAGGAGGCAAGTTCAACCCATTCATCCCTGTCAGGCAGGCCCTCCTTTTCCTTTTCAAGGAGTCTTGAATGTATACGTTGCCTTGGACAGCCCTCAAAGGGGGGTCCCTCCAGGTAACACTGGCCTCCGCATCCGGTTATTGACCGGGGAAACCTCATGGGCCCGTATCTTCCAAAGTGGTCAAGGTCCAGGGGGACCTCAGTGGTCTCCCGCACCTCCCTCATGAGATCCACAGGCCTCATGCCGTAGTTCTCGGCTATATCTGCAAATGCATAGGCACAGACGTGTATTGTTGCACCTATCGTGTCTGAAAGGATGCAGTTTCCAATAAGATCCATCCTCTCAAGGTCAGATGCGCAGGTGCCCACAATGATCTCTGTGAGGTCACAGCCTAGGGGAAACCTCTTGAAGGTGGCCCCCAGCTTAATCTTATCCTCCCTTGGAAGGTCAGAAATTGCATCCACCACCGCGATGACATCCCTGTCCATTTTCATGATTTCCCATGCAGTTTCAGGATTATCCACTGCTTCCCTGATGATATCGTGCATATTGTTTCACCTTCATAGGTCACTGTGATTCACTCTGATACCAGATGTTATAAATTTTGACAAAAATTATGGGTTAATAAGAAGATGCGGCTTTAACCCATAATTTTAATACCTGCTATTTTCCCGCCCTCTTCAGTGGCCCAAGGGATTTTACAGTCTCATAGAAATCCTGCATTGTTTTCTGAAATTTTTCACCCTCTGATGCTGATATCCACTCCCACCTGAACCTTTCCTTATCTATGCCAAATTCAGGGAGGATATCCTCAATGAAACGGGCCCTTCTTTTCCATTTGTAGTTTCCTGAATCATAGTGGCAGTCCCCTATGTGGCATCCGCCGACAAAGACGCCATCTGCACCCTCGCGGAAGGCCTTCAGTATCATTGAGGCGTTGACGCGGCCTGAACACATCACCCTTATTATGCGGACGTTGGGTGGATACTGCATCCTCGCTGTTCCCGCGGTATCCGCTCCGCCATAGGAACACCAGTTACAGCAGAACCCAACTATCTTTGGCTCGAAACTCATCATATCACCCCTGATCCTTCTCCCCGCTGTACATTGGGGGCAGTTCCTGGCTCACCCCTGCTTTGAATCCCGTCCTGTTACGGTATTTTTTCTGTATCCTGTGGTAGATCCTTGCAATGGGTATGTCCATTGGGCAGACATCCTCGCACTGGCCGCAGTTGATGCAGCTGAAGCCCATGTGCGAGAGCCTCACTCCCTGGAATGTGAGGGGGTCCGGTGCCTTCTCATCTGATTCCAGGAGGTAGTCCCTTTCAAGTTCACATTCCCTGCAGAAGCATACCGGACAGGAGTCCCTGCATGCGAAGCAGTTTATACAGCGCTTCCAGTACTCATTCCATTCATCCAGTGAGGGGTATTCCTCATCAAGGTATTTATCCTGAAACCTTCTGGCCATGCTGATCATTGCATTTTCGATTTTCTCCCTTATCTTTATCATCTTCTTGGAGGGTTCCCTCACCTCAATGTATCCACTGCTGCGGGCGCCATCAATGATCTCCTGACCTCTCTCAGTGTTGACCTCTATGAAGGTCCATCCGTCCTCTGCACCCCAGTTTCCACAGGCTATGTCAGCGTTGCGTGGGACCATTATTTCGCAGCGCTGACAGTTCTCCCGTCTCCCGAAACCCTCCTCCTCAAGGTAATCGATTGAGATCTCCCTGTGACTTCCATCCCTGAGTTCCACTATGAATTTACCCCTGTCAATCTCCTCACTCACAACATCATCAGGGTCTATCTCATAGAAGGTCTCTATCATTTCCCGGGCGGATACAGGGGCAAGGGTTCCGCCGCAGTTCAGCCCGATCTTGTATACCTTATCAGGGTCTATCTGGTGCCTCTTCTCAAGCTCCCTTATTGCCATTGCATCACAGGGTTTTACAGCTACGGCCAGCCTCATATCACTTAGATAGCGGGATATGAGGTCCCCGAACATGGTGGGTGCGCAGTGCAGGGAACCGCAGGTTGATTCTATACCTGAAGAATCCTCAAGTAGAACGGGGATTCCATCATACACGTCATCTCCCCTTTCCAGTGTTAGTACAGCGTCCACAACTTCTTTATCCAGCATGTACTTGAATATGGCTGTCACCGCTCCTCCACATTCTCCTTTTCTCTGAATCTCCTCGTCTGTAGCCCGTGCAAGGAGGTACTTCATCTCAATCACCTGCCCTGAGTATTCTTTCAAATATTTCCATGTCTGAGAGAACCCCTTCTGGTGCCTGCAGTGCGGGTTCAAGTTTCATGGTGTATCCTGCTGTGCTGGTGTATGAACCTGATTTTTCACACCATGCTGCCACTGGAAGGAAAATATCAGGTGTCAGACCTTCAGTTCTTATGGACTGGAGAACGAATTTTCCTGATACATCCACCGGCTCTGCAGCTGCACCGGGATCTATTAACCAGACAGAATCAAATTCTCCTTCATTAACGGGAGGTAAATGTTGCATCACCCCCCTCGTGTTGAAGTCTTCAAAGATGGGGAGAACATCAAATTCATTTTCAGATGAGAACTCAAGAACGGGTCCTATAATTTCCGGTATTTCAGGTGTTATTATAATCAGAGACCCCCCTGGAAGTTGCTGGAGATCATTCAGTAGCTCCCTCTCATCTGAGAAGGTTATGTGAAACCCTGAATTTACCGCCATTCTTGTTTCATCCCTTCTGTCATAGGATCTCACCTCTGCTCCGGCAGCCATTGCATGGAATATTCTCCTACCTATGAGTGGGGCGCATGTTATGGCATCTCCTATGACTGCAATGTTATCATAGTCCCTGATATTTCTGATATCAATTTCAGGATAATCAAATTCAGGGAAAACTGTTATTAAACCTGATTTTTTCACATTAAAGTTTTCTATGATTTCTCTGAGTTTGAGTGCCTCCTCATTGGTGAGGGTTCCTGTTGTCAGGATGGATATGTCCTCTGATGAAAGAAGTTCTGTTAATTTATCCAGTGCCTCATCCCAGTTCACTCCACTTAGTTTCCCTGATTTTTTAACTCCAGGGGATGTTACTCTGTCCATCAAGGGGATTTCATAGCAATCCCTGCCGGCCCTGCATGTCTTTCCCTCATTGACCGGGTGTCTCCTGTAGGGGTAGGTTCCCACAGGTGCGCCACCCATCTCCACAATATTCACGCCACAGCCTGCACTGCAGGAAGGGCATAAGGTGTGTTTCACCATCATTTATCTACACCTCCAGATTTTTCACCTTACCCTTGAACTCATCAATACTGAGAAGTTCATTCTGGACGCTGATGGTCCTATCACGGGTTATGTTGAACATCTCCACCATGATGTTAAGTCCAAGGTCAAGCAGAAGTTCAGATAGGTTTCCGGGTAGTTTCTCAGAGTCTTCAAGAACAACCTTCCCCTCCACCTTGAATTTCAGGGGTACTCCTCTTTCTGATTCCATATAAAATGTGTATCCCACCGAGTTATTTCCAAAATCTGTGTAGTCAATTTTCCAGTCCATATCAAGGCTCAGGGTACACGATTTTGGGTTTTTCTCAGGGCGAAAAAGTCCAATCCTCTGAATCTGGATTTCCATGCTTTCACCACAACCTCCGGTTTTATGTTTATCATAAGTATGTGCTAATAAGTATTACATATATAAATGTTTCCAAAATAAAAAAATGATTAAAATGCTTCAAAAAGAATTATATGAACTTTTTGGGTTTATTTTTTGAATTGAGTTCTTCTAAATGTTTAAAAATGAAAAAATAGTATTTAAGTGACCTGTAAACTCAGGATTAATATTTGGGGTCATGGAAATATGTTCATAATAAATATTTATTTTTTATTATTAATGCTGTTCCAGAGGGGGATCCAGCAAAATGAGGAAACAGCCCATCACTTTAACCCTGAGGGTGTCTCTCTGATCTTCTAAATGAAATTAAAAACCGGAAGGTGAGAAATTTTAATATTAATATTTTAATAATTATGAACACCCTGTGTCCTGTAGCTGCTGTAAAGCACACAGGAACCCAGCGATGTTCCTGATGGCTACAGTTGCCCCTCCAGATAAAACAATTCCATTTATAAGCTTTTTGGTTTGAAAATTATCAAAAAATATATTTATACTGGAAACCGATTAATCTGTACTACTAATAATATGAGTAGTATTACAGAAATGGAGTGATAGATATGAAACTTGCAATACTAGGTGCGGGATGTTACAGGACCCACGCGGCCAGTGGAATAACAAACTTTTCCAGGGCCTGTGAAGTCGCTGAAATGGTTGGAAAACCAGAAATAGCCATGACCCATTCCACAATAACAATGGGTGCTGAGCTGAAGGAACTTGCAGGTGTCGACGAAGTGGTCGTTGCAGACCCTGTATTCGACAACCAGTTCACAGTCATAGACGACTTCGCCTACGAGGACGTCATAGAGGCCCACAAGGAGGACCCTGAAAAAATAATGCCACAGATCAGGGAAAAGGTCAACGAAGTCGCCAAGGAGCTTCCAAAACCACCAGAAGGTGCAATACACTTCACACACCCTGAAGACCTTGGATTTGAAATAACAACAGACGACAGGGAAGCAGTTGCAGACGCAGACTTCATCATGACCTGGTTCCCAAAGGGTGACATGCAGCCAGACATAATAAACAAGTTCATAGACGACATAAAGCCTGGTGCAATAGTCACACACGCCTGCACAATTCCAACCACCAAGTTCTACAAGATCTTTGAACAGAAACACGGCGACCTGGTAACCAAACCTGAAACACTCAACGTAACATCCTACCACCCAGGCGCTGTTCCTGAAATGAAGGGACAGGTATACATTGCAGAGGGCTACGCCTCAGAGGACGCAATAGAAACCCTCTTCGAACTCGGACAGAAGGCCAGGGGTAACGCATACCGGCTACCAGCAGAACTCCTCGGTCCTGTCTGTGACATGTGCTCAGCACTGACAGCAATAACCTACGCAGGTATACTATCCTACAGGGATTCAGTTACACAGGTACTCGGCGCACCCGCAGGTTTCGCACAGATGATGGCCAAGGAGTCCCTGGAGCAGATAACAGCCCTCATGGAAAAGGTTGGAATAGACAAGATGGAAGAGAACCTCGACCCCGGTGCACTCCTGGGTACAGCTGACTCCATGAACTTCGGAGCATCAGCAGAGATACTTCCAACCGTCTTTGAAATCCTCGAGAAGAGGAAGAAATAACCGGGCCACGGCCCAAAAAATTTATTTATTTTTTTAACCAACTGGTTTATAGAGATCCAACTGACTTTTATGTTCCCAAGCAGCTGAAACTGGTGTTAAATTGATGGATAAAATACTCAAAAAGGCGGCTGATGGATGTCCCCTCGATGATAACGAGGTTATACAGTTATTCCAGATAAAAGACCCGAAAGATTTTGCCCTTCTCATGGAAACAGCATTCAGCATCATGAAGGAGCGCAGAGGGGTTATCAAGCTCACATCCACAGTCCACATAACAAATATGTGCCAGGTTAGGCCAAGGTGCGGCTACTGTGGATTTGCCGCCGGAACATCACGTGATGGATACTACAGTTCATTTTTCAAAACCGATGATGAGATCCTTGAAGCCGCCAGGATAATAGAAAAATCTGGAATACCCAGGGTCAGCTGCTCAGGCGCCCATGGATTCAACGGTGAACACGCTGTTAAGGCAGCGGAAATAGTGAAGGAGAACACCTCACTTGAACTGCTCATAAACGTTGGATCCGACCTTAACAGGGCATCAGTGAAAAAACTTGCGGATTACAGTACTGACACTGTATGCTGTAACCTTGAAACCGTCAACAGAGGACTTTTCAGGCGTGTGAAACCCGGCGAGAGGATAGAGGATCGAATAAGAATCTGTGAACTTGTATGTGAAAGCGGAATGGAACTATCAAGTGGTCTCCTTATAGGTCTCGGTGAGAGTTACGCTGACCGCCTTGCACACCTGCGATTCCTTGGTGAATTTGAAACGCTTGGAGAGATACCCATCATGGGATTCAACCCCTACCCTGGAACCCCAATGGAGAACCATCCTCCCTGCCCCCTGGATGAACAGATGAAGACCATAGCCATCACACGTATCATGTACCCCGATATAAGAATAACGGTTCCAACACCCACCATAGGTCCCGAAAATGTCCGTTTCTCACTCATGGCCGGGGCAGATAACCTTGCAACGGTTATACCCGACGGTTACCCCCATGATGTCAAGGGTGTAGGGTCCCCAAGATACGGAAACCTCAACGATGTGCTGAGGGTTGTGAATGAACTGGGACTGAAGCCCCAGATATCAGCAAACCCCGCTGCGGATGGGGTTGCCCTGCTCTGATTCATAATACCCGTGTACACCAGATACCCTTGAGTCCCATCAATAAGCAGTGGTGTGATCATCAACCAATGCCCCTGAATGCCCTTAACTCCTATCAATAAGCAGTGGTGTGGTCATGTTAGAGGATATAATAGCCAGCGCATACCTTGAGTCTGCAGAGGACCGTCGCAGAGGAGACCGTGAAGAGGAAGTCAGAGCAGTGAGGGACTATATAAGCGGCGCTCAAAGGATTGTGGTGCCAAACTGGAACAGGGAAAAGGTTGATGTGATAAATGAGGTCCTAAGATCCTTCAACCTCAGGGAGGCGGAGCACCTTCAGTTCAACACCAACTGGGCGGACCTCACAAGGATGCCGGCCGTTACAAAGGCCCTCATGGCACTGGACATCTCAGGGGCAGATCTTGTTATTGCCCGCGGACGGCTTGGGGTTCCAGGTTCTGGATCGCTCCTTGTGATCATGGACTCCAGGGGGAGGATACTTTCAGCTGCCATGTCACCCCCCCACGTTATACACGAAATGGGGGTTCAGGATGCCGTGAGATCAGAGATGACCCATGCCCTTGAGCGGATAGGCTTCAACAGAGGATCAGAATGAAACACCATGAAACAGGCATAACCGAGACGGTTAAAACATTCTTCTCAACATACAGGGTATACGACATAATCAAGCACATATCGGCAGTTAAATCAGCCGCGGTTACTGAATGGCTCGCTGAAATCCATATGAAACCTGAAAGTGCCCTTATAATCGGCTCATACTTCACAGGTGCTGCGATTGCAGGTTCACTTGACTGTGATGTGACCGTTGCAGATATAAACCCACAGACACGTTTTATCCTTGATGATAACGTGAATTTCCAGGAGGGTCTTATGGACCTCAGGGGTCACTGGGACCTTCTGGTTGATACAACCGGTCTCGGGGGTGTCACCGAGGATGAGCTGAGGGGCATCAGCGCGGACACATTCATCGTTGAGGACCCAGCATCAGATGGCAGCGATGATACTATAAGGAGATTCAACAGAACACGTGAAAGGCTCAGAATGGTTGAATCTGACATTTCAGGGGCCCTGCACACCTATGGCATTGGCGCCAAGACCTCCGGTACAATGACTCTCACAGTTGATGTCCTGAGGAGGTCGATGGCCGATGCACTTGAATTTGAGGGTGTGCTCTATGCAACAGCAACCCTTGAATTTTTTGAGAGGATACTCTTTAAGGACAAGGACCCTGAAAGATTCCTGAAAAGCCTTGAATCGCCCGCCCTTGTGGTTTCCTCACTTGAAGATCTTGAATGTGATGGGATCATAGAGGGGAACCTTGAGATGATAAAATCAGGTATAATCCCTGAATAGCAAATGCTGCCAGCAGTTTGAAGGTGACAGTATGAGAATGGAATCCAGATCAAAGACCCCAGGCTGCCATTTCATTCATGTCCAAAGGTGATACCATCAGAATAGAATCATTTATAGAGTTCATGGAGAGCCTGGCACCGCCTGAAATTGCACTTCCAGGTGACAGGATAGGATACCATGGTCCTGAAATTGAGGTTGAATCCGTCCTGGTGCTCATGGACTACCTGGATGATGTGCCTGTGGATGGATATGACCTCCTGGTCCTCCACCACCCACCCCAGGTTGAACCTCCGATTCCCTACTATGTCGCACATTCCAACTGGGACATTGCCGATGGTGGTGCCTGTGATGCACTTGCAGATGCCCTTGGACTGGACGTTGAATCCTTCCTTGACCCTGAAACCGGACTGGGACGCATATGTCGTGGGGACATTACACTGGAGGAGCTCATTGAAAGAATATGTGATCTGAGACCAGGGACGGTGAGGGTCGTGAACCCCAGAGAATACCTGGACCGGGTGGCGGTTGTATCAGGTTTCGGTCTCTCAGACAGGGACCTCATAAAAAGGGCCTTCTCTGAGGGGGCCTACGTTTATCTATCAGGTGACCTCACCCATGCCCCGGCGGTTCTTGCAAGAAACCTCAACATGACACTCATTGATGCGGGTCATCATGCAACGGAAATGCCGGGACTCGTGAGGCTCTGTGATATGATAGAGGGCCTCGGGCTGGTGGTGGACATTACTGATACAGGTACTCCATGGACAGAGTACCGCTATGAAACATTCTAGTAGACTGGTTTTCACAGGCTGGTGATATGATTGGAGATCTCTGAACTTGAAGGTAAAAAGGTGCCCCGTGGGGATGTCACGCTTGTCGGTGCCGGGAGGCTGGGCTTCCGCACAGCCCTCAACCTCATGCAGATCCACCGTGGGGGTCCTGAAAGGATAACGGTCATCGACGGCCAGAGGATATCTGCAGATGACCTGATATTCCGACTCATGGGGGCGGAAATAGGGGAGTACAAGGTGAAGTTCATTGAATCCCTTGCCTCAGATGGCTTTTCGAGGACCGTTCAGGGCATACCCGAGTACATCACAGGGGACAACCTGAACCTCATAGGAGGAGATGTGGTCTGTGTGGAGATCGCAGGGGGTGATACCCTCCCCATCACCGCAGAGATAATCCGATACGCCCAGAATAGGGGAGCAGCCACCATCAGCACCATGGGTGTATTCGGGATAGGTGAAGAGGACGTCTCAGTGGTGGATATAGATGAAGCTGACCCTGAAAACCCCATTGCAGCATATCTGCAGGCTGCGGGTATCCGTGAGCACATCCTTGTGGGCACAGGTAAACTCATAAGGGACTGGGAGCCTGTAACGCCCCATGTCCTGGACAGGGTCTCGGAGGTTATGACGGCAGAAATACTCAAACTCCTTCGGGGTGTCCAGAGATGATAAGGGTTGCCACAGCAGAGTGCTTCACCCATGGCATCGTTGCAAGGGAGATACACGCCTACTCCATGGGTTACCCCATGAACTACCACTGGAGGGTTGACGCTGAGGTCTCACTCGTGGCTGGCCTCTTCATACCCACCCTTTCAGGTATCCGTAGCATCCTCAGATTTGAGCCTCCAGAACCCTCTGCCACCCTCAACGACATAAAGGTTTACACTGAAAAGGAGGACGAAAGGGTGGCCCTCATGATGGCCCGCTCTGTCAGAAGGCTAACAGACGCGGATATAGGTATAGGTACAACTGCAGGTACAGGGAGGGGTGGTATTGCCGTTGTATCAGATGAGAGGGAGGAGGTTATAAACTCTGATGTGGAGGCAGACCTCAGATTTTCAGGGGCTGATGAAATCCTTGCAAGGCAGGAATCAGGGATAAGGAGGGCGCTGGAGTTATTTGAATCCTTTATCAGCCCCCCATAATATCAAAAGTTATTTATTGTATCCATGTTATACTATTCTAAGGGAAAAATAATAGGTGGTGGTTTAACTGCTTCTTGAAATAACCGACCTTGCGGTCGAGGTTAGCGGAAAACAGGTCCTCAGGGACATAGACCTCTACATCGACAGGGGTGAAACACATGTCCTCCTTGGACCCAACGGCTCAGGTAAGAGCACCCTCTTTATGACAATCCTCGGCTTTCCAAAGTACAGGGTCACAGATGGCCAGATACTATTCAAGGGAAAGGATATAACTGATATGAGTACAACAGAGCGGGTGAGGATGGGTATAGGTGTGAGCTTCCAGAACCCCCCTTCCATAAGGGGTGTGAAGCTCATGGACCTCCTCAAGGTTGAAAGTGGCCTCAGCACAGAGGATGAGCTGACACCCGAACTCAGGGAACTTGCAGCGAGGATGAAATTCGATGAGAGCTTCCTTGAAAGGGATGTTAACCTTGGATTCTCAGGGGGTGAGGTGAAGAGGTCCGAGATACTCCAGCTACTTGCACAGAAACCTGACTTCATAATGTTTGACGAGCCAGACTCCGGTGTTGATATAGAGAACGTTGAACTCCTTGCAGAGGAGATCAACGTCCTCCTGGACAAGGACAAGAAGCCTAGTATGAGGCAGAAGGCGGGGCTCCTCATAACCCACCTGGGCTACATACTGAACTTTGTGAATGCCGACACTGCCCATGTCCTCATGGACGGCCGTATTGCATGTTCAGGTAACCCCCAGGAGATAATTGATGATATAAGGAAGGATGGATTCAAGGGGTGTGTTGAATGCTGCGGGATACACTGAAGAAGGCTGAGAAGGCAAAGGACAAGAAGGCGCTCTATGGTGAGGACATCGACCTTGAAAGGTTCATAATGGAAGAGGCTGGTGAACACGAGGAGGTGACAAGGGCCAAGGAGGTCCCCAAGGAGGTCCAGGAGACCCTCCTGAGGGTTGGCGTGGACCCCGAGGAGAGGGAACGTGCAGGTACATTCATACAGGTTGACCAGTCAGGCATCTGCACCACATGCGCCTCAGAGTCCATCGAGATCATGGGCATGAATGTTGCCCTTGATAAGTACAGCTGGCTCAAGGACTACATGTGGAAGGCAGTGGCAGTTGACACCGACAAGTACACAGCCACAACGGCCCTAAGGGAGGCTGAGGGAGAGATGGGGGGCTACTTCATAAGGTCAAAGCCCGGTGCACGTGAGGTATTCCCGCTTCAGGCATGCATGTTCATCGGAGATGAGAGGGTAATGCAGACTGCCCATAACATCATAATCGCCGAGGAAAATTCCGAGCTTCACATAATAACAGGCTGTGCAACTGGTGAGGATGTGAGTTCAGCTCTACATGTTGGTGTATCCGAGTTCTACCTCAAACCTGGCGCCAAGATAACATTCACAATGGTGCACAACTGGGCTGAACAGGTTGAGGTGCGCCCACGAACCGGTATAATGGTGGGTGATAACGCGACCTACATAAGCAACTACATACTCACAAGCCCAGTGAAGAGCATCCAGTCCTACCCAACGGCCTACTGCAGCGGTGAGAACTCAAGGGTTGTGTTCCAGTCAATACTTGGTGGGCAGAAGGATTCTGTCCTTGATATGGGATCAAGGGTCATCCTTGAGGGTAAGGGCTCAAGTGCAGAGATTGTTTCACGTGCGGTTTCAAAGGATTCATCCCAGATATACTCAAGGGGGCACCTGGCTGGTCGCGTGCCTGAGGTCAAGGGGCACCTTGAATGCCATGGTCTTGTACTATCAGATGACTCCATGATATACGCGGTCCCTGAACTTGAGGGAAGTGCGACCGACCTTGAGATGTCACATGAGGCCGCCGTGGGTAAGATAGCCGAGGAGGAGGTCATGTACCTGACCTCAAGGGGTCTTACAGAGGAGGAGGCCGCCTCAATGATTGTGAGGGGCTTCCTGAGTATGGATATAACTGGCCTTCCACCGGAGCTTGCGGCTGAAACAAAGAGAATGCTAGATATGAGCCTCAAGGGCATGTGATACTCCTGGATAATATTGTCCAGCAATAACTCAGATATGAGCCTCAAGGGCATGTGATACTCCTGGATAATATTGTCCAGCGATAAATCATTTTTTTAAGGAGCAGGTAGAGACGGAATGGGTATTAAACTGTCTTTTCTTAAAGAATAGGTAAGAGTTATTAAAGAATAAGTTAAGAGGCAAGCTAACGAATAAAAATCCATCTATTCTGCGATTATTATGAACTCACCAACCTTCTCAACCTTCCCGAATGGAACAAGGAGATAGTCACCCTTCTTCTTGGCGCCCTTGACTGTCACATTCCTCCCGCTGTCAACCTTAATGACAACGTCCGTTATCTTTCCTGTTTTATCGTTGATTATGAGCTCCTCAAGCTCCCCAAGGATACGTGCATTGTTGGTTGCAACCTGGTAGCCCTTTATTTCACTCCAGTACTTCTCTTCCCCTTTTATGAGTTTCTTCTCTTCCATCATTCTCACCTAATTTTTCCAGGACATGCAGATCACTGCAGCTATTTATGTTTACTGCCAGCTCCAGCATGGAAACCTCAAGGATCCTCTGATCTTGTACTCTGTTTTTACTCATTAATATATTTACCCCGCAGGGTACTAATCCATCCATTGAATCCGAAAACTCGAGTCCATGCATTATGCAGAGTTTTTCAGGTACAGCCACGCAGAGGGCCTCCTCCCCACCTGAAAGGTACTCCCCTATTAGCCAGTCAATGGTTGATGGGGAGATCAGTGGTAGATCTGCATTTATAACCAGGACGGGTTCATCCCGGGATTTTTCAAGGTGCGAGAGGATCTCCTGGAGGTCCTCAACGTAACCCATCCCTGAGGTCCTGAATACGGCGTATCTCCCCCTTACATGTTCCTCTGTGAGGGGTGTGTTAGGGCTGGTTACAACTATTATCTCATGGACGCTCCTGGAAGAATCAAGGCTATCAAGCACGTAATCTACCATTGGCCTTCCAGATATTTCAAGGAGGGGTTTTTCACATTCAAGTCCCAGACGTGTTCCCCTCCCACCAGCCATTACAAGGGCCAGCATTATCATTCAATCCATTTATCCTCTTTCTTTGACTGGAGCTTTCTTCTCATCCCCAGTATGCATGGGCCGTTCTGCCTTCCGCCGAGTGGGGTATGGGGTGTTCCCATGGAGTTCATGCACCTCGCCATGACAGCGGCGCCGAGTGCAAGGGCATCGGATACAAATATGCAGTCTTTGAAGCGATCACCCACATATTCCAGTATGAGTCTGGGTTTTGTGCCTGTTATACCTGCCCTCCCTGTAACCCCAAGGACCGAGCCCTCCTCTATGACACCCTCATCAAAGGCCTCATCTATCAGCCTCTTGACTATCAGTGCACTTACATGGTCCAGTGTGGCAAAGAGGGTGTGTATGCCGTCCTCCTGGTATATATTATGTCCAATCTCTGTCAGTTCCTGAAGTTTATCCCCGTTCTTACCGGCGTCGCACCCTATCAGAGTTGTCCCTGCGCTGTATGCAGCCTCCGTATCCACAGGTACCGTCCCGAATCTTTTTCTGTTTACGGGTACCTTCCTTATATCAATTATCTCATCGTGTATCATCTCAGCGTGTTTCCTGGCCTTCTTCCAGTTGGCACCCTTCAGCACGGATTTCTTGTAGAGGTCAAGTGCGGCCCCACCCCTGCAGTCCACCATTTCGGTTCCTCTGATTATGGCATCGGATATTGCACCTGCAAGGCCGCAGAAGTTTCCAATGGTTCTTGCGTAGGGTTCATCTGAATTGACTATTCTGCCGGCAAGTGTTGTACCGAAGTCCAGGGAGACGCAGGGGTTTCTGTAATCAACAGTTGTCCACTTTGAGCCCACCTTGATACCCGCGGTTACAAGTTCGCCCTCCATCTCATTTGCAACGACCTCCCTTCCTGTTGGGGGTATGACACTTGCAACCGCACCATCGAATATGACCCTGTCAAGGTATGAGAAGTCCCTGAGGCGTTTGGGGATGTTCTCTATGGAGAGGGCTGGGGCCATTTTCCGTGGGGGTATTCCTGCTGCGAGACAGCCATCTGCAAGGGCTATTATGAGTTTACCCACCTCCTCAGGTGATCCAAAGCCGGCTGTAACACCAGTTGACCTCACCACGAAGTCAAGGTCCTTTTCTATGTCAACCTTAGCCCTTCTGAGGGACTCATGTATTGTGTCCCGCACCAGTTCAGAGACAGATTCCTTTGTGAGTTCAACACCCCATACCGTCTTACCGAATACCTCCTCGCCCTCCTTAGGGGGTCTTATGTCACGGGTCATCTTCACGGTCTCATCAAGGAGGTATGTTCTGCTTGTGTTGAGGTTGGTGGCTGTCAGTATACACTTGGTTGTTGTGTTACCCAGTTCAACCGATGCCACGATGTAGTAGACGTCCGGGCGCATTGAGTAACCGGACCCCACGGTTTTCTTTGTGAATGGTGCTGTTTTTGTATCCTCTATGCTTATGAATCTGCTCTTTGCAATAATTGGCTTTGGACCAAATAGTCTGCTCAAAAATGACAACTGATTACCCCCTGATTTAATGTAATATTGTATCTGGGGGGATAATATAAATTTTATGAATAAATCCAGATGAAAAATAATAAAAGGGAGTGTCCTGTGGGATTTAACTAAACCGTCCTCACCAGGTGTATGGTGCAGGGTGCGTAATGTACCACCTTTTCTGACACACTGCCAAGGAGGTGCTTGTCAACCAGGCTCTTACCTGTACCCATTATGATGACGTCAACGTCCTCCTCCTCTGCAAGTTTAACTATTTCGTCTGCAGGGTTCCCCTCAAGCATAACTCCCCTGAACTTCACGTTGGGGTTCTCTGGACCTGTGAGTCCCTTCTCCATGTCCCTGAGGATCTCCTTACCCCTCTCTGTTAACTCCTTAACCATCATCTCCTTAACCTTCTTTGGGGTGAGGAAGGGTACAGAGGTATCAACCACGTAGAGGCATATAACCTCCGCCTCCCTTCCATGGAGGAGGTCCAGGGTGTGCTCTATGAGTTCGTCCATGTATTCTCCCATTGTTGGAACCAGAATTTTTCTGTACATTTCAATCACGCCAGTACAAAGAGTCTCATGACAACGTATGATATGTATACTGCAAGTAAGATTATGCCTCCACTCCTTTTAAGTTTCATGTCCCCCTGCTTTATAAGTAGCACCAGGAGTACCGTCACAAGTATCATGATTGGTGCGTCAAATCTGAGCGAGAGAGGTTCAACAGGCACCGGGGCTATGAGAGCAGGGACACCTATACCCACAAGTATGTTGAAGGTGTTGCTTCCAAGTACCGTGCCTATTGAGAGCTCATGGAGGCCCTTCACTGCAGATGAGAGTGTAACCACAAGTTCCGGTATACTTGTACCTATGGCCAGTGTGAAGAGACCCATTATCATGGCTGGTATCCCTGCAATGTCTGCAAGTTCCACACCACTGTATACCAGGATTCTGCAGCCTATAACAAGACCAGTGAAACCTACAACCGTAAGGGCAAGTTTTTTAAGGTCAAGTGGTTCCCTCTGAGTTTCATGGGAATTCTCATCAGAATATGATTTCTGGGCCTTTAGGAGTCTCCAGAGGTAAACAGAGTAAAGAAGCACCATTGCAGCCGCTGCAAGCCTCCCTATATTCCCGAAGAACATGAAAAAGAGTAGTATCAACCCTGTCATGAGGGTGGCGCTGAAGTCCCTTTTCAGTCCATCGGCGTTTGTCTCTATGACCCCTGCAACCAGTGCAGATATCCCGAGTATACCTGCAATGTTCCATATGTTTGAACCTATGACACAGCCAACCCCTATGTCTGTACTGCCTGAAAGTGAGGCTATGAGTGCCGAACCAAATTCAGGCAGTGAAGTTCCAATGGCAGATGCTGTAACACCAAGTATAACTTCAGATATGCCCAGTGAGGATCCAAGATCCACAAGGTTGTCCACAAAGACATCTGCAGATTTTATAACCAGAATCAGTGAGACCACCAGTGCAGCTATAAGAATCAATACATTTCCAAGCAAGTTATCACCACTGAAAAACTTTCTTCCATTCCCTCAAGACCAGTATATTAATTGCATATTGACACTTAAAACCTTGTGTCGGAAATATGTTGCCGTTTTCTTCTATTTAAAACATTCCATTATAATAAAAATAAATTATTTAGTAATAACAACAGTTAAAAAAAATGAAATTTCTGGCTGCTCCTAGAGCAGCTTGAAGAATGGGTGGTCTTCCACAGCCTCGGTGCCTATGTCCTTGGCTGCTTCGCTTATGAATATGTCAGCCATTGCACAGGCTGGGAATGCCATCCTGGCGTTTTCTATCGGACCGTAGAGTACGAAGTCACCACCGGCCATCTGCTGGATCAGGTTGGATCCAACGTCACATACAGGCCAGGCTTCTTTGTGTTCCTTCTTGTACTCACGGAGCCAGTCCCAGGCTGATGGCACGTTGTGGATACCGCTACCAACAGGGTAGCCCCATTTGCTCTTAACTGCAAATGAGGTCCTCACAGCAACACCTGCCCCCTGACCGAGTGGTGTAACTGCAACGTCCATGAGGTACTTGTCGATACCACAGTCGGCGGCCATTTCAAGAAGACCCTTGTCTATTGTACCGGCACCGTCTTCCCAGATTCCAATTTTACCCTCAACTGTGGGGTCCATTGGGTTGAATCCAAGGACGATTGAAGCTGAGAGTTTGGTGTTCTTGAGTGCCTCAAGTTCTGACTCGTCGGCGGCCATGTTGACTGAGTTGTAGATGGCCCTGTCCTCAAGGCCAACTTCACTGGCGTATTCTGCACCGGCGATTCTTGCCTCACCGGATGTTGAGTCTATGAAGAATGGTGCGTCGGTGATGTCACCCACAAACTCCAGGTACTTGACTATTGCCTCGGGTGTCTGACCGAAGGTCTGTACGATGTGGGGGTTACCTGTGACATCTGACATCTCTTCCTGTGTCTTTATGAGGGCCTCTGCCTTGTCCTTGTCAAAGACACCTGCCTTTTCATCCTCAATGATGCTGTGTCCACCATAAAATATTGTTCCTGCTAATACGGTTGGGTACTCTCCTGGCTGACCACCAATTTTGGTTCCAGCTATGTCCAGTACGATCTGTTCCTTATCAAACCTAAACATATGTAAACCTCCAAGCTATAGTCCGAATAGGGATTTTAAAAGTCCTTTTAACAATCCTGCAAACAGTATGTTGGTTACTGCAAGGATAATCAGACCTATCACAATACCATATAAAATACCAATATCTCTACCGATCTGCTGTCCTATGCGCTGTGAGTACTCACCGACTGTGAACTCCACCTTTTCCTCTATTTCATCCAGTTTCTCATTTGCCTTGTTGAATTCATCAGCAGAGACAAGTACGCGGGGTATTGTGGTTTTTTCTTCCTCTGACATCAGATCACCCCTAATATGCTCATCATTGCAGGCACACCAACAAGGAGGACAGCCAGGAGGAATCCTATGGCTATACCTGAAATCCTTGTGGCTATGAGACCCGCGAATAACCTGCCATCTCTACCGATGAGCTGGTTTCGGTATTTTATGTCCTCTACAACGTTTTTAATGCCACGTATATTCGGTTTGTTGGATAGTATAATCATCTGGAAGCCTCCCTAGACCAGTAGAAGTATGCCCAGTGTCAGGGTGAAGGCAAGACCTATCATTATACCCTGAACCTTACCTGAGTACATACCGGCGAACATTCTGTTGGTGGAACCTATCATTTTAACCTGTGTCTGGATGTTCCTCATCCTGGCCTCAATAAGGGCTGTTTCTGGTGCCACAGGTTTTACCTCTTCGCCTTCCTCTTCTTCTCCGCCTTCCTCGACCTTTATGATCATGGCCTCTTCTTCGAATGCACCAGGGTCCTTCTCGATGCATTCCTTGACCTTGGTCTTGATGGCGTCGGCGTCCTCAACGTCTATGAGGTTGACGATCTCCAGCTGTTTCTGGAACCTCTCAATACCCTCATCAGGTATGTTCTCAATGTATGGAATTGCACCGGTTGCGCCGATGATGTTCCTCTTATCAGGGTCCACACCGTTCTGGTGCAGGGCCTCAATACTCTGTCCTGTGATGTGTCCCTGTACCTCTGAACCGCAGAGTATGAGGAACCTGATGTTGGGATTTGATATGAGGTTTGCGATCATCTTTTCGATACCGAGGTTCTCTGTCTTGCATGGCCCTGCAATGGCAGCGCCGGCCTCCACTGGTACGTCTTCGATGTGTGAGGCAAGGGTGGTGGCAGCCACAGGACTTTCAGGGTCGCCCACGATGTAGTCACCGTTGACCACAGGCCATCCTTCAGCAGGTGATTTCTTTTCAACCACTCATAACACCTCCTATAAGAGCAGGGCAAACAGGATGATCAGACCAAGAATGAACCCGTAAACCATATTGGTGAGTTTACCTGCTGTGAGGTACACTCCCTCCCTTCCAGGATAGGAATCCAGTGGGGTGGTTGTTGGGTCCAGTGAGTTAATCAGATCATCAGCTGTAGCCTCTAATGCAGCTATCTGTTCGTTTATCTCATCCATGGATAATATTATAACTTCCCTTCCGAGAGCAGCCCCTATCATACCGGTGGAAGGATCAAGGGTCAGGTTGTATTCCGGAGCGATCTTAACAAGTGGTAACATTTCCATTTTTAAAGCCTCCTACTGCTCTTCCTCCTTAGGCCAGAGACCTGACCATTTCACGGATGCAGCTTCCTCGAAGGATGCGCTCACGAATGACTTGAAGGCCACGACCCAGCAGAGTGCACCCACCAGTGAAACCAGCCACCAGCCAGGGTTCAGTCCTATTCCAAGGAGACCAACAATGGCCATTGATATGAATCCTGTTGATGCTGCCAGCTTGAGTGTCCTTGTCTGGTTCTCGTTTGGTCCTAGACAGGCGTTGAATGGGTGCTGGATTGCCATTGTGTTGAGTATGAAGAGCAGACCTATGAATCCCGTTGCTATGACTGATGTTAGAACCGCCTGCATGGTGTAGCTGCCTGCAATGGCCGCTGAAAATCCAAGCACTGAGAGAGCTGCTGCCCCTGAAATCTCAGCTGTGCATTTCTCAAGGATCGGGATTTTCATCTTAACTATCTTCTTACCGAGTACGGCCACAACGATACCCAGTATCATGGCAAGTATGAGTCCAGCGACTGGTACTGCCAGGGCGGGTACCGTGAACACTGATGCGAGTCCGGCGACAACACCGACTATACCTATTGAAACTGACATGTAACCTATTGAAGGGACACCGGTACCCAGACCGTAACTTGCAACCCTCCTTATGGCATCTGCACCCCATACGATTGCGCAGACAGCTCCAAGGGAGGCCAGAACTGGTCCTATGACCGGGTTAACTGCGGATGCGTATATACCTGCCAGTCCACCGATTATTCCGAGTGCCATGAGCCTGCTTTCAGGTATGGCTGCACCGGCCGGTCCTCCAGCTGCTACTGACATTAGAAGACACCTCCATATACGAGTAATGTTGAAAGGGCCCCTGCAACAATGGAGGCTATGAGACATGCAACTATTCCCCTGCCGATCCTCTTGAACTTAGGATCGTGGAAACCTTCTATTGTACCTCCAATGTTATATGATGCAATAACCGCGTTTATGAAGAATATGCCCACGGCAAAGATTGCTGCAACACCTGCAGCACCCATTGCACCATATGACAGGGTCTTAAGGGCTTCGTTGAGTGCCCAGTAGATGAGCCCACCACCTATTCCACCGAGGGCTCCCCCGATTATACCGCTGACAAAACAGACCGTTGGAAGACCATGCCCCTCGGTACCCGGGGTGACGTATTTTTCCTGTTCCATGCCTGTTATTGGGTCAACGCTGACCTTTGCAGATACCGGAACGGTACCCACACCATATACATAGATGAGGTTACCCACCAGCATGGTGATACCCATCATGAGCATTGAACCAACGGCTCCAGCAGCCATTATCATGAGGGGTGACTGTCCGGTCATGGCTGCAGCGGTTATGAGTCCTGTTAAACCTGCACCCGCAGCAAGCATGGCTGTACCGGTACCCACACCTGTTGCTGTTGCCATAGCTGCTGGCGCACCACCCACAGGTACGAAGTGAACACCTCCACCTATGAGTACTCCTCCAGCGGTTATAGCTCCTATCAGTAATAATGGATCCATCTATTCATCCTCCTTGTATGGTCCATATCTGTTTCTTGCAAAGACTTCAAGTCTGTTGTTGAGGATTATCAGTAACAAGACTATTATCAGGCCGGATATTATTCCACCGGTTATACCGAAGACTATTGTGTTCCAGAAGCTGAGGAATACTATTGCACCGAAAGCGAATCCTGTTAGAGGTCCACCGTACTTTGCACAGAAGTGAACAACGTCCATTGAGTTCCTTGCACCCAGCTCTGCCTTTGTTGTTATGTCACCGTGAATCGCAACAGGTATACCTCCACCGAATGGGTACTGCTGGTACTCCCTTTCAGCACCGTAGTGGACGTCCCCTGTTGATGAACCGATTGCACCTATTGTTATACCCCAGAGCACTGCAAGAAGTGGCAGCGGGAATGGGTGTGCAAAGCCAGGGATTGGTAGTGTCATGAGGTATGATAATCCTACAGTACAGAATGTCACAATAAATCCATGCCCTGCAATTGGGCCTAAATGCTGAACCAGCATGTCCATGAAGAGTGGCTGGTTGAACTGGGACTGGCTAACAATTCGTCCCATGTGGGATGTTACAGCGTAGGTTGTGTGTACCATTGCAGCGATTACAGCGCCAACTGCAATTGCCATTATCACAGGCAGCTGCATTGACTGCATCAGCACATATGCAACTGAACCAGCAATTCCGCACCAGGTCCCGTAGGCAACGGGTTCCCCTGAAACGGCCTTGTTGATTATACGGTGCAGGTGTCCCATCTGTGGTGCCAGCTGAACCTGTGAGTTGGGGTTACTCTGGGATCCTACGTCAGACTCTAAGTCCTCTGCGGCTCCTGCTATGGTTGCAGCTGCACCCATGAGAGCTACAACACCTAAACCTGTTATCATAGGGTCCATATTTCTTCCTCCTTTTATTTTTTTGAATAAAAAAAATTAGGTGCATTACACTTAAAAAGTTTGTGCAATGCACCTTCGTTAATCTATTTTGCAGGTGTTATGAGTGCTCTTTCACCGGCTGGTTCGAACTCTCGCAGAGCACCTTTGGCGAACTCGCCACGGACGTTGGTGAAGTCGAAGACGAGGTTGTCGTCTGCAAAGGCTATTTTCACCAGTGGGTTGAACACGAAGGCGTCTCCACGGGCAGCGTGTGGTGCCTGTGATATACCTGCGTATTCACCCTGGTGACCCACGTTCATGGCGTAGTTTGGATAGTTAGGTCCACGAAGCTCCAGTGGCAGTCCCTCGTCGCCCCTTATTGAGAAGACGTTGGATGCACCACACTGGTCCTGGAGGTCGTAACCGTAGAATCCTAGCCTTGAGTGCTGCTCCTTGTGCAGGTACATTGAGAGGTACCATCCGCTGAGACCTGTCTGGGCATTTGCTGTTGCGAATGCTGTGGAACATCCAGCTGCAGCTGCAACGACTGCTGCCCTCTGTGATCCACCAAACTGGTCCTCGAGGAGTGCAGGGTATTCCTCGTACTGTTCAAGGCCGTAGAATGTGACCTCACTCGCAACGTCCAGGACGGTGTCCATGGTGTTTGGTGCCTCACAGAGTCCATACTTGTCCTCCACGTACTCCTTACCGAAGTAGGTGAAGTCGTCGAGGATGTTGTCTGTGTATGCTGCTGTAGCGTACTGGGTGAATCCAACACCACCTGACATGTATGATCCTAGCCAGATCTGGTCGTAGAGCATTGCACCGGTTGCCACAACGTCCAGGGTCACCCTGACAGGGTCCTCATAGTTGACCCTTGAGCTCTGACAGATGTCGGCAAGGTAACCGAATGGCACACCACCAGGCTCGTTTTCACCCCTTGCACGTCTCACAGGCAGGTATGTACCCATGTGTATAACTTCAGCGTGTTTTGCAGCGTATGCGAAGTCACCTGTTGCGGCTTCACCTGCTGCCTGTTTGTAGGCTGAAATCATGGACATACCTATCTGCATGGCGGACCATCGTGAGGTTGTTGCACCGTCACAGGTCCTTGAGACTATGGTTGGGATCCTGACAACCTGCCAGATTCCGTCTCCAACCTCTGCCTTGAGGGTCTCTGCCTGGTCTTCAGGGAACTGTTTGTTGATGTCTATGACGAATGCGGCGTCAATTTCATCTGCAATTTCATCGTTACCTGTGAAGACCTTGACGTAACTGTCTGCCACGAGTGCAGGGTGGGTCTCCACCATGTGCTCCTGGACGACAGCTGCACCGGGCATTGCGTGGTTCACTGTTTCAAGGTAGTGGGTTATGGTCTCAGGTGTGACCTCCTTACCCAGCCTCTTTTCTATAACAGCGTGGGCATGGTTTAAACCGACTATAACGGTCCTCCTTATGTCGTCCCACATCTGCTGCATGGCAGCGTTGTTTACGAAGTGGAGGTCGTCACCTTCAACGAAGGTGTCTGTTGTTGAGACCTGGTAGGGCATGAGTACCCTCTGACCCAGCGGAGTACCTATGTCAGGGTTGTACTGAGGTATGCCCCTCTTTGCTGCCACTTCTTTACCAGCGTTCACAAACTCGGTTTTTCGCTCGGACTGTTTCCAGCCACCAAGTGTGTAAAATGTGGTTTTCTTCTCTTCAGGGGATTCTTCGAATTTTTTCTTTAAAGCATTTATGAACAATTTGTCAGCCATAATCTACACCTCCCCCGGATTATTCTGGGTTGTACCCTCCTTGTGATCTTAAAACGTGGATCCTCTGCATGACTTCCACGGCGTCTGTATCATCACGGTAGGCTTCACCATCCACACGGTAGATGGTTGTTTTGTTCATGAGGGTTTCCTCATCCAGTGGTTCACCAAGGTCCACGGGTTCGTCGAGTTCGTCACCGATCTGGTTCTTGACCATTTCGACTCTGCCGGTGTCCTTGTTGTAGATCTGTCTTCTCAGCATGTCGAACATCATACCGTCTTCGTCGAGACGGAGTGAGTGTCCGTGGACGGATTTACCCCTGATACCTGATCTTGCAGGGTCAAAGAACTCTGTTTCAAGGAGTTCCTTGGATACCTTCTCAAGGTCCCTCTCCCTGGTCTCTATGATCTGACGTCCTGAGAGCGTACCTGCGTCTGCACCTCTGTACCTGCAGAGGTATGCCCTTGATCGTACGTATGGCTGTGCTGGAGCAAAGTACATTGAGTCTGTGAACTGTATGTATCGGACCCTGTCACCGGCCTTTGCACCGTCTATTGGTTCAACCATTTCTCTTATTGCGTCCTCGGGTTCATCCATCTCTTCCAGTGGTGGGTGAACACTTGGATATTCTTCCCCTGGGGCTCTGTGACCCAGAATCTTTACTACATCCTCATCTGAGATTTCTCTCAGCTTTTCGAGTTCGTATTCAGGGTTACAGAAATTCCTTCTGTTCTGAGCAACCTTACTTGTTCCGGGATAGTATTGTGCCATATCATGCACCTCCTAATGCTAACTTAACCTTTCTTATAATCTCATCCAGTTTTTCCTGGGGACAGGTTTCTCCTCTTATGACTCCACTCACAATGTCAACAATGGTGCCCTTTGTTTTTGGTTCATCTGGCATGACGGCCCTTGTCCTTACACCTATCTTTGCAAAGTCCTCGAAGTCCACCGGGTATTCGCAGATGATTATGCATGGTCTGTCGACGTTTCTGAGTATGAGGCGTGCCTTGTAGGTGATGTGGTTCTTTACTCCTCCAAGGTGTACGACCAGGAGTTTGTGCCTCTTCATCTGCTCGACTTCTGCGGGTGTCAGGCCAAAGAGACTTCCTGCTCCTGCGCTTGGAGCGTCCTGCGGGACTCCTGCACCTGCATTCAGGACTATGGTGCTGGTCATTATGTTGGCTTCCCTGAGGGCGAATGTTATCTCGCAGACAGGCTTTGTGATGTGGCGTCTGCCAGGTGACATTGCCACTGCAAGGACTTCACTTCCGCACTGGGCGAAGGTGCCTCTCTGGGCTATTCCTCCTCCCTCACCCATTCCCATTGTTTCTCTACAGTCAACAACGTGAGTGCACTTTCCGATCATCTAATGCTCCTTTTTCCTTTTTATTATGGTGGCCCTTTCACTGAGCCGGGCGTTCTGGTCTGTGAGACCTATGAGCTCCTCCGGCACCTTATCAAGGTCCTCACCATACTTTATCTCATCCGTCACTGTCTTCTGCGTCCTTATATATTTTCCAGGAGTAACATCGTATCCAAAGGGCAGGAGATCCTCACAGACCCTTTTGATGTCAGTTATTGTATCCTCGTCCTCTATCTCAAGGAGTAATCGGCCTGTTTTCACCTGAAGCTCGAATTCCTGACCTTTAACGCTGATTATGCGTCTGTCAGGATGACCCTCTGGTGGCAGGCGCTGTCCATGTATCACCATTCTCTTAACGCCGCTGATATCCTCAAGGCGGTTAAGGAGTTTCTCGGTGGTGTCAGCCCCTAGTAGCCGGTGTGGAAATATCTGAACGTCCATTGGTTTTTTGCCCCCAGTTCTGAGAGATTATTTAAATTTCGTTTTTAATCTCAGCTGCTGCCTCCACAACATATTTGAGTGGTTCTCGGAACTCGTCAACCTGACTGAATACTTCTTTTATGAGTCCAGAGGTTGCTTCTGGGGAGAACATCTGGGTTCCTGCATCCAGTGCCATTGCAGCTGCCACACATGGTATGGCGAATCCTTTACTGTGCCTTGTAACGATGTGGTTTCCGTTGAAGATACCTGGTCCACCTCCACCGTAGATGGAGTGGCTGAAGAATGAAAATCCTACAGCGGTACCTTCCACTTTACCGAAGTCCACACTTGGTAGTCCTGTTTCGAATTCTATGAGGTCGTTGTAGTAGAGCAGGGTTGATGATACACCCTGTGCTGCCCTTGCTGCACCCTGGTTAACCATTGTGGCTGCCATGAGTCCTGCTGCTGCATAGGCGTTCCACATTGCAAGGTCGTCTGTGCCGTAGACCTTGTAGTCTGTCAGTTCCTTCTCAACCTTTATGACACCGTCTTCAAGAGCCCTTTCCACGAGGTCTGCAATGACTGAGCCCACTGTACCTTCCTTACCGTTGGCCTTGACAAGGTCGAACACCAGGTTGTCTGCGTTCATACCCTGGTATGCAAGTCCAAGGAGGTGCATCCTTTCAAATGCTCCTACAGCGTCACCCATCTCGAACATTGCTGTCTGTTCAAGTATTGTTGACAGGGCGGCTGCCTGGAGTGTGTTTTTGAGTGTGGTGGCAACCACATGGTTTACCATGATGTTCCTGAGCGCATATCCCGGGCCTTCCAGTTTCTGTGGAATGTCCAGCATTGTTGCTATGTTTGCCCCCATGTACTCCACAGACTGTGGGTATCTTCCCAGAACGGCTGCTTTAACCATGTTAGCATCGTACATGCTAACATCGAATTCGTTGATTATGGCCTGGACAAATGCTGTGGCGGTTACGAGTGGTGCTGCAGAGTATTCTGCTGCAACATCGAACCTTGCACTTGGGACCTGTACGAGAGCCCTTTTACCTCCACCAAGGAGTTCGACCTTTGTGTCGTCGTCCTCGGTCACCTGTATCATTTCCTTTGCAGCGGCTGCTATTGACTCGGCGTTCCCGACTATGTCGAGGTCGAGTTCACGGCCCATTATTTTACATGCAGGTCCGCCGACCTTTGCTGTCTTCAGGGCGTTTTCTATACCTTCCAGGTTCACAGCCACTGTCCTTTTTATCCCCTGTACAATGCTCTTAATGGCGGGGTTCCTTAATGGACTTAGAGCTTCTAATGGCACCTGTTCTTCGACGAGGTTGCCTCTGTCGTCGTACAAGTCGACCTTATCCTCAAACTTCGCCATTTTTTCCCTCCTAACAATCAGTTCCGTATACTAGACATCCAAGACCCCCCCTTTTAGAAAAGGCAAGAAGGCCCTTGGAGGGTGTTAAAACACCCGTCTTAGTATACGATGCATATTTAACTTGATTATAATTAATTAAGATTTCTTTCTGAATCAAGTCGAAAGATTTATATGTAAAAACACCTTTTTTTAGGGTTTTCTGGATTTTTTATATGGCAGCGTTGATTTTTGTGATCATCACAGAGCAGGGTATCATCAGGCGGGAGTAATAATAATCATCCCCGAACCCACACAGTCACAGCCCCATGGGTCCAGAGCTGTAATAAATTATATTTAGAGAGCTGCACAGAGAGAGTGACATGCAGATAATAGCTGATTTAGGTGGTATACCTGGAAAGGACTGCAGGGGATTCTGCAGGTACTGCTACTTCCGTAAAGTTGGTGAATTTGAAGCATTTGGGTGTAAAAACTGTTCACCAGGTAGGGTTGGATGTGAAACCTGTGGAAAGGGTGTTGCAGAGATTGGTAACGAATTTCTACCCCCATTCCTTGTCATGGGCAACGTGCAGACAACACTCATGATGGGAAATTTTCAGGATAAGGACCTGAAGATAAACATCAGCGGCGGAGGCGATGTGAGCTGCTACCCCCATCTTGAAGAACTCACAGCAAGTCTGGGTGAATTCGGAATCCCCATTCACCTCGGATACACCAGTGGAAAGGGTATCGATGACCCCGGAATCGCCTCAAAGCTCATTGAAAATGGTGTTGACGAGGTCACCTTCACCGTGTTCTCAGCAAACCCTGATCTGAGGCGTGAGTGGATGCGGGATAAAAACGCCTCCAGGGCCATCGAGGCCCTCAGGATATTCTGTGAATCCTGTGAGGTCCATGCAGCATCGGTGATAATACCCGGCGTAAACGATGGCGATGACCTCCTTGAAACATGCGCGAGACTCGAGGAGTGGGGTGCCACCGGTTTCATCATGATGAGATTCGCCAACTATGAACACCAGGGACTCATACTTGGAAATGAGCCCATCATTGAGGGCGTGGAGCCCCACACTGTTTCTGAATTTGAAGAACTTGTGAGGGCAATTGACCGGGAATTCAATCTCCGTGTGACCGGAACCCCTGTCTGTGACCCCCAGAACGGCACGCCATTTGTCCTTGCAGCTGATTCAAGCAGGGAATACCTTGAAATCCTCCCTGAGATTCAGGGCGAGGCCACCATAATCACCGGATCCATTGCAGCGCCCTACATAAGGAAGATAATACACAACCTGGGTGCCGCTGACCTTGTGAACGTCGTCGGTGTCAATAAGGACATAGCCTGCCTCATAACCCTCAGGGACCTTGAGGAGGTGGATCCCGGTGATCTGAGGGAAACAGTCATAATCCCTGGAAGGGCCTTTGTACATGACATGCAGGCCAGGGAGGTTCTCAGCCGTGACGGTGTCGACCGGATCGTTGTGAGGGGTCCTGACAGGTTGACCGTTGATGGGGAGATGAGCGGCACCCTCTCAGAGTATGATGTGATCGAGAGGGAGATGGAAGCCTTCTATGAACTCATACAGGCAATAAATTTCTTTGGTGCTTCTGAATGAGTTGTGTAACTGTTGTAACACCTGAGCACTACAATTACGGTTCAATGCTCATCGCAGGGGCCCTGAGGGACCTTGGACACAGGGTTGAAATCAGGAAGGGATTTGATGGTGTTAACTCGGAGATCGTATTCATAAGCCTTCAGTCCACCATCCACCTCCTGAGGTACAGGGATATTATTAATAATATGGGCGGCTTCAGGGTGGTGGGTGGTCCTGTCAGCATAGACCCTGAGATGGTATTCAGGTACCTCGATGTGGACCTCGTGGTGATGGGCGAGGGTGAGGACAAGGTCGGTGCTGTGATGGAACTTGCAGCTGGAAATTGTAAACCAGAGGATGTCCCCGGTGCAGCCTTCAGATCACCTGAGGGAATTGTGGTCAGTGAATCATCACCCTGCCCCATGGAGAGGCCCCTCCCACTTGTTCCGGGTGACATTTCCCGGGAGGATATACGGGGTGCCAGTGTCTACATTGAAACCCACAGGGGCTGTCCCGGTAACTGCACCTTCTGTCAGGTCCCTGAATTCTTTGGCAGAAAGGTGAGGAGCAGACCCCTTGAGGACATAATCAGCGAGGTCCGGGAACTGAAGGCATCGGGTGCCAGGAGGTTCGCCATAAGTGGAGGTACAGGCACCCTCTACGGCAGCAGCAAATTCAGGGGTATTGATGAGGAAGCCTTCAGGGATCTCCTGAGGCGCATAAGTGAGGTCACAGGCAGGAGAAACCTCACCGTGCCCGATATAAGGGTCGATATGGTTAACCCGGAGATTCTTGAGGCAATATCAGAGTACACGAATGGATGGGTCTTCTATGGTATAGAATCAGGGAGCAGGAGGATGCTCAGGAAGATGAAAAAGGGCATAACCCCTGATCAGGTTGTTGAGGCTGTTGAACTTGCAAGGGAGTACAATTTAAGGGTTGCAGGGTCCTTCATCGTTGGTTATCCCGGTGAGGACGAGGAGGATTACAGGAAAACCATTGAACTTGCAGATGAACTCATGCTCGATGACTACTTCGTGAGCATTGCCGAGCCACTCCCAGGCACTGAACTCGGTGAGGAGGTCAGAAAACTCCCTGAGGATGAAAACCCGGTCTTCATGAGGTCAGATGAAAGGCGATTTGATAGTGTGGCAGAGGAGAGAGCATTCAATTTACTCCTGGAATCCTATGTATTCCGGAGTGTGCCGGTTCCCATGACGTCCAGGCTTTTAAAATCAATAACTGAGGAGGTCCGTCAGCAGCAGGAGCATATAAGAACCGTTACCTGGATGCTCCAGGGAAAGCTGTGATAGGGTGACCCCTCCAGAGCATCAATCTGAAAATTTCAGGGATGCCTTTCTAATGACCTCCTCAAGGGATGCTCCTTCAGGAGGTACTGTTCCAAGGAGATAATCTGAAAAAAGAAGTTTTGGACCATCTGATAGTTTTTCAATCACCAGAACATCAATATCTCTGCTCTTCAGAAGTTCAGCAGCTCGAATCCCCCTCTTTGTTTTAAGGGATTTCCCTGGATTTTCAATTATTCTATAATCAAGTATCTCGCCCTTCCGGGTTCTTGCAATAAGGAAGAAGTTCGCCCTTCCAAAGTGGGTGCTGATTGTGGAGTTCATTCCCTGATCATCTGCGAGTGGCACCGCAACCACAACTTCCTCCTTTTTGACTGTTTCGGGCTGGACCGTAAGGTGGTCAATGGATGGGACTGTCTCCTTAACCTTAGAGTTTATCTGAGAAATGATTCTCTCTATTTCATCTACCGGCAGCCCCCTTTCAAGTTCAATATGGAGTTCACCAAAGAGGTAGGGTCCAGATCTTCTTATTCTAATCTCATGAACCCCCTCAACACGCGGGACCGATAAGACTGTCTTTTTTATGATTTCCATTGAATCCGTGTCAATACATGCATCAAGGAGGGTTAGGACGTCATATTTTGCAAGCCGGATACCGATATAAATTATCACCATGGATATAATTACTCCAGCGATACCCTGGAAACCATGAAGACCCATGTACTCCCCCAGGATCCCGATGAAGACGATTGCAGAGGATATGACATCCACGTAGCTATGCTTTCCATCGTTCAGGAGGGCTGTTGAACCGATTCTCCTCCCGACCCTCACCTTATAAAATGCAATGGCATAGGAGACTCCAATTGATATCAAACTCACTGCAAGGCTTGCCGTGGCCATGGAAACCTCTGAAACTGGATTTGAAATGTAGATAATGGAGTCCCATGTTATCTCAAGACCCGTTATGATGATCAGCACTGAAACGAGGAGGGAGACAAGGGTTTCAATTCTATGGTATCCGTAGGGAAATAGTTCATCAGGTTTTCTCTGTGAGAGCTTAAGGCCAATGAATACGGCTGCTGATGAGAATACATCCGCAAAGGAATGTATAGCATCTGCTATCAGAGCTATATTTCCAGATAGATAACCGGTAAACCCCTTTATAACCACTAAAATCATGTTGATGATTACCGAATACCTGGAAGCGATTTCTCCCTCCTTGAGTGGTGCTTCATCATTCCCTTTCATGTCAATCCAGCCCCATATTTAGCATTAGCTCCTCAACAATCCCCCTAAATAGCTTTTTAAGGTGGGGATTGCAGATTACTGCGGGTAATCCGTTAACCAGAGCATCGGTAAATGCCAAATCGTAGGGTATCCTTCCCATGATTGGTATCTCATTCCTATCTGCAAGATCTTCTATATCAGCTGCGATCTCATGATTTAAATCGTATTTATTGATTATTATGGAGTGTGGGATCCCAAAATGCCTTACAAGCTCTATTGCACGTTTAGAGTCATTTATAGCTGCCTTTGTAGGTTCCGTTATTATAATGGCCCGGTCGCATCCCTTAACTGATGATACCACAGGGCAGCCAATACCTGCTGCTGAATCCAGGAGAGCCAGATCCAGGCCCTCCACTCTTCCAATTTCAGATACCTTCCTCCTCAGAGAATCCACAATCTTTCCTGAGCCTCTCTCACCAATTTTAAGATGACCGGATACTACACCGAATCCATAATCAGACCTGAAATAGCAAATCTTTCCTGTATCAACTTCTTTGATGTCTATCGCCCTATCAGGGCATATATATTCACATGCTCCGCATCCTTCACAGAGAAATTCATTTATTTCAGGTTTTGAGTTCCTAGCACTCCATTTTATTGCATTGAATCTGCATACCCTCACGCATTTCTTTCTTGATTTACATCTTTCAGCCACTAAAAATGCCTTTTCAGAGGCCCTTATGGTTTCGCACTCCACATCCCCTGAAGATCCCAGGATGAGGGCCAGATTGGGTGCGTCCACATCACAGTCTCCAACGATTATTTCCAACCTATCAGCGAGTAAAACAGCCATTGAAGCCACTATGCTGCTCTTTCCAGCCCCACCCTTTCCTGAGAGGATGCATACCTCCTTCACATTAACACCTCTGCATCTCAAGTAACTCTACAACAGCAGCTATTCCTGGAACCTTAAGGGGTTCACCCGCTGAATAGGCCTCCATTACATCCCTAGAATATTCTATTTCAGCCACAATGGGCCTCCCTGTTTCTCTGGAAACCTCGAGTACCGGGTCTGCGTTACCAATGCCTGCACGGTTGAGGATGATGTTCGATGTTACGCCAAGCCTCTCAAGTAGCTCAAGTATCAGTTTTAGGTCATGACTCCCAAAGGGTGTTGGCTCTGTCACAGCAAAGGCAAGGTGAGCGCCCATGATGGCATGTATAACATTACAGTGGACCCCTGCTGCCGTGTCAATGATTATGAAGTCCATATCATGGTGCTCCCTCGCCTTTTTCATGAGTGAATCCACCAGGCGTGCACTTGATTCTATATTCACAGTTGTTTCCCCGGAGAGTAACCTGAAATTTCTTCTAATTTTCTCATCATAATTTTCAGGGAGTTTGCCATCATAAATGAAGCCTGCGACCATCTCCTCCTCCTTTATTGCATTATTTCTGCATGCAAGACTGCAGGTCCCGCAGCCACTGCATCTATCCCTGACAAAAATTGGGTGCCTGCCCTCCACAAATACGATTGCATTTTTTCTGCACACCTCTGAACATTTACCGCACATGGAGCAGGCTGAAAAATCAAAGGATGGTATCTGAAGAGTTACCTCATCTGTTTTTCTTCTCTGGGCGGACAGGATGATGTGGTCATCTGGACACTCAACATCTGTGTCTACCAGCAGCACCCTGAATTTATCGGCAAGGGCGATGGCGAGAGAACATGCTATGGTTGATTTTCCTGTTCCTCCCTTTCCCCCTGTTATTGCTACCATTAAGGGCTTCATCGAAACACCGGCTCATCGTGGATTTAGTGTCTATCTTCCTCTCCTGCCCCGGCCACTGCCTGCTGATCGTATCTCCTCAAGATTTCCCTCTGTGAAGAGCCTGATATTATCCTCAACTGATGCACCTGTTGCCCTGTAAATTTTTATGCCAAGTTCATTCAGAACCTCAAAGGCATTTGGGCCTGGTGAAGAAGCTATAACTGCTTCCACGCCACTATTTGCAATTATCTGGGCGGTCCTTATACCTGCTCCCCCTGAAGCTGATGCTGAAGGGTTCTCGATGACTTCAGAGGATTCTATATTACCATCCTTTATTTCAACAATCATGAAATAGGGGGCTCTCCCAAAAAATCTACTGACCTCTGATCCCAGATCGGGTCCAGAGGACGCTATTGCTATCTTCATTAATTAACACCACCATCTTTGAGGTATTTCTCCACTTTATTGAATATCTTCACCATCCCGGTGTTGATGTATGAACTGGCTGATGATTTATCCCCGGATATACCTTTTTCAAAGGGAATTCCACCCAGAAACTGGAGATCAAATTTGTTTGCAAGATATTTTCCACCATCTTTACCGAATAGAAATATCCTTTTGCCACATTCCGGACACTGGAGATATGACATGTTCTCTATGATTCCCATGATAGGGATCTTCAGCTGATTAACCATGTTGATACATTTTTCAACGTCATGGACTGAAACTTCCTGGGCGGTTGTAACTATAATCACGCCGTCAATGGCAGGGATTGACTGAAGAACCGTTAGTGGCTCATCACCTGTTCCAGGGGGGTTATCCACAATTAAAACGTCGATACCCTCCCAGTTAACATCTGAAAGTAGCTGTCTGATGGCCCCTGTCTTTTTTGGTCCCCTCCATATGACCGGTGTGTCCTCTGATGGGAGGAAAAACTCTATGGACATTACAGTTGCACCCACCGGGGTGGGTATGGGGTTTATAAGATTTCCTGTTAGGGTGATCTCTGGTTCCCTGACACGCATCATCTTCGGGATATCGGGTCCATGAACATCTGCATCCAGTACACATACCCGGTAACCATTTCTGGTAAACTCTTCGGCAAGTTTTACTGTGACTGTGGACTTCCCAACACCCCCTTTTCCACTCATGACAACGATTTTATGTTTTATTGTGGACATTGCCCTCGAAATTCTCACATCCTGTTCCATGATAGCCAGCTTTTGAGCATCCTCATTATTCATACCATACCTCAATGCCGTCCTTTACATGGATTTGTAGCGCCGGTAAGCTCACCCCTTTTAAGCATGTTGAGTGTTTCAGCCACTGTTCCCCTGGCACCCATCAGAACATCAACTCCATGGGTTCTGAGAAGATTAATGGCCTTTGAGCCAATATTTGCGCATATTAGGATATCTGCGTCGGAATTTACAGCGATCTCTGCAGGTGTTAGTCCTCCTCCACTGTGCCTTCCCCCTATCTTTATTATTTCCAGTTCATTGATTTCGTCATCATAAAAAGCAAATAGGGGCGTTTTTCCAAAGTGTTCTGAGACCTCTGAATCCATGCCCCTTTCTTCTGTTACTGGAATGCATATTTTCATTTGATGGTCCTCCATTCAGTCGGCTCCACACATTGGTGCTCCGCACTCAGGACACCTCTGTGTTCTGCAGGGCACGCCTGGTGTTTTCGGTGCCTCGTATCCACATTCAATGCATTTGCAAACCCTTGGAGCTCCTCTTCCAGCGCCAAAGCCCCTTCCAAAGCCGGCTCTACCAGCCCTTGGTAGTGTTTCAGCTGATACAACAGTTATGTTCTCTGAACCGCAGTCCGGACATTTTTTGTATTCCTTTTCCGGTGAGATCCATTCGAACTGGCAGTCCATGCATTTGTATCTTCTTCTGTCTGTGATATAATCACCTCCCTTCAAGATTATTGGTCTGCCCTCGACCAGAGCCGCTGCTATCTTACCCCGTGCTGATGTCAGGGTTCTGTGGAATGTTGGCTGTGATATTCCCATGATCTCAGCGGCCTTTTTCTGTTTGATGTCATGGTAGTCCCTCAGCCTTATTGCCTCAAATTCATCGAGGGTTATCTCAACCACTGGCTCCTCATCACTGGCTTCCGGAGAAAATGTGACCACACGGGGTTCTCCCAGAATCCTTCTGAATCTTCTTGGTCTAGGCATGTTTTGAATATATATTCAAAACTTGTATATATAGTTTTGTGCAAGTACTCTTAGATGAGAACCCCATGATTTGTCTCCAGAAAAAAGCGTCTCAGATTCTCCCATCATTATAATCTGCCGTTGCAGGAACCAGATCAATTACAGTTACCTCACAGGATGATCCGAGACGTACAGGCGGCCCCCAGGTACCTGTACCCTCCGAAACATAGAGGAACCTCCCTGAATCAGAATAAAGACCCCTTAGAAATGGGAACATAAGTCCCACGATAATGTTGAAGGGATAGAACTGTCCACCGTGGGTGTGGCCAGAGAGCTGAAGGTCAATACCGCGCTCCCTGGCATCCCCCCAGTCCACAGGCAGATGATGGAGAAGCAGTGCTGGCCTATCCCCATCAAAATCGAGCATGTCAAGTATGGCTGGAAGTGAATGCCTCTCCATTGAGTAACCAACACCTATTATCTGTATACCCTCAAAATCAATCACGGACTGATCAATGCACCTTATGCCTGCATCAGAAACAGTTGACCTGAAGTCACCTGAATAAATATCATGATTGCCTGAAACAAAAAATATGGGTGCTCCTGTTTCAAGGGATGATAGAACCCTGGAATCCACGGGCCTTGACCCGTCGAGAAGGTCCCCTGTTATTAAAACCGCTGCAGGTTCAGCCCTCCTGACAGCCCCTGAGACCTCTTTAAGGAAACCAGCAGAGCGTACCGTTCCCAGGTGAATGTCAGACAGCTGGACGAACCTCACCCTCCTCTCAACAGGAAAGGGGATCTCAAGATGCTTAACCTCAATTTTTCTGGCCCTGAATACGCCATATGAGACACTGAGTGCAGCCAATGATACTGCCAGGATCCTCAACCATGGAAGGTCCATGAAAAACCATATAAACTGAACCAGGGCCCAGCCCATGAGGAGATAGATCAGAAAGACCAGCCACAACATTGAAAAAATGTAGGTGGCCCTGGAAATGGGATTCGGCCTTGCCCTCTCAAACAGGATTGATGCCGGGAGAAGGATGGTCAGGGGGATGCTGATAAACTCCACTCCAAGAAATTCCAGAGCAAGGCTGTTTAGAAGGTAATAGGCAAGTGTGATGAAGGTGAGGAAAACAGAAACCTGGAGCTCCCTCTTCATGGAATCACTGAACCATTGACATGGCTGAAGCGCCCTATGTTCATTGAATCACTGAATTATTGAACTCTCAGGGAGGAGCTTCACAAGGATGTAGTCATACATCATGGACTTCCTGATCTCGGAGATATCACCCAGGCGGTAATCAGATACCCTCACCTCGGCTATCTCCTCATGGTGGCGGTCATAGTTGAGTTTGACACGGACACCATCAAGCTGACTGGTGACAGGTGTGGGTGAGTACACCTCCTTTATGGCAGGCACCTGGTTTTCTATCTCGCTCTTCACAAGTATGGATGGGACCAGAGGGGGATCAGCAGCCATATCGCGCCTTCTCTGATCAAGGAGTCCCTCAACAACCTCCACAAGCTTCCTGAGGGCCCTTATATCCTCTCCCCTCTTCAACCTCCTGGGTATTCTTCCCAGTCCTCCAACGTAGGCGTCTGCACCGGGAAGATCCCTGAGGTCAATCTCCTCTGGGGAGCCGGTTACAACCACCGGGATCTTTATGTCACTGAAGAGGTGGACCTTGTCCTTTATGCACTGCTCAAAGCTCCCCAGGGCGAAAACTGCGAGGTCATGCTCCTCTATGAGCCTCTTCTCATCCTCAGATATTCTTGAGATACCCTTACCCGCGCCACGGGCGAGTCCTATCATGTTATCCTTGGCACCGTACCTCCTGAGGTACTCTGATATGTCACATGCAGAGTGGGGAAGGTGGTGCCTTGCCAGGGTCGGGGAGACAATGGCTATCTCGGTACCGGCCATGGGGGCCACCTTGATCTTCCCCAGGAGCTCCTTAGCCTTCTCCCTGACCTTATCCACATCCTCTATCGGGACCGCCAGGGTGAGTATCAGGTCCATCTGAAGCATGTTCTCCTGGAGCACAAAGCCCCCCAGGTCCTCAATAAGTTCCTTCATCTCCTCATGGCGGTGCACACCGCCCTGATACGTTAAGGTTTCATACATAGTTTCCTCTCCAGATACCTGTACCTGAATAGAGCCCTCTTAACAGGGTCCAGGGGGAGGTTCCTGTGTGAGGGCACCCTTATACAGTCAAGTTCCATGTAGTCGGGACATACTGTGAAGTCAGCAGCCCCCTCCACCACACTGAAGCCCATGTCCTCCACGATCTCCCTTAAAAAATTTGAATAAACCCTTACTTTTATTTTGCTGTTCCTCTCCCTGAGCCGTGAGGGGTCATGCCACCAGGGAGAGCAGACCTCAAAGTCAATCTCATCGGTTGAGGAATACTTGAGGCTTTCAGGGTCCATTGCATGGATGGTTTTAAAGACAAGGCCCACTGCCTCCCTTATCTGGGGGAATGTGTTGAGTCTAAGTTTAATGGCCCCCTCCACGGGTGTCTCAGAGAGTACAAAGGCAATATCTGCATCCTCGTCCTCAGGGGTCCTGCTAACCCTGTACCCCCTGACACCAGCAATCCTCAGTATCCCCTCACACATGGGTGTTGTGACGATCCTCATGAATTCACCCACAAGCCTATATATCTCATCAATAAATTTCTCTATAAATTATTATATAAGGTGTGCTGATGAACTGAAGGTGTAGCAATGAGGATAAGGCTAAGCTTTGAAAGACAGGAAGGCAGTGGACTGTGCATAATGGTGGATCTCCTCAGGGCGAGTGCAACCATCACAGCAGCCCTTGACCGATTCAGGGAGGTGATCCCTGTTGCTGACATCGAAGAGGCCGTTAAGTACTCAAGGAAGGGCTACCCGGTCGCAGGGGAACGTGGAGGTGAGACCCTCCCCGGCTTCATAGCCAATTCCCCAATTGAAGTTAAGAATTACAGTGGAGATGCGCTGGTGCTCACCACCAGTAACGGCACAAGGATCCTTGAATCCGTTAAATCACATGCCCTTGTGGGGTGCCTCAACAACCTGGATGCAGTGGCTGAGGCTGCAAGGGAACTTTCAGATGAAGTTGAGGTGGTTATGGCCGGTGTTAATGGGAGATTTGCCATAGAGGACTTCCTCTGCGCCGGTGAAATAATAGCAGCCATCGATGGTGAAATGGACGAATATGCAGAGGCCTCTGTACTCGCAGTCCAGGACAGATCCCTGGTTGATGACGCCATCCGCAGATCCAGATCAGCTGAAAGGCTGGAAGGGCTTGGATTCCGGGATGACATTGAGTACTGCATCAGGAGGAACATAACAGGGAACGTTCCAGTCTACCATGATGGGACAATAAAACTCATGGAGGAAATCCGGAGGCTGCATTGAAGATGAAGGAACTCAGGATCATAGGAACCGCACACGTATCAAGTGAAAGTATAGAGGAGGTCAGAAGGACCATCCTTGAGATGGAACCAGACGTCGTTGCAGTTGAACTGGACCCCGAGAGATACCGCAGGCTCATGGATGAAAAACTCGGGGTTCAGAGGGATGAACCATCCTTTCGGGAAGCCCTGCGCCATGGAAACATTGGAGTGATCCTTGCAGGCTGGTTCTTAACCTACTTCCAGCGGAAGGTCGGTGAGGACCTGGGCGTAAAACCCGGCTCAGAGATGCTGGCAGCCATAGAGGCCGCACATGAGGTGGGGGCAGGCATTGCACTCATCGACCGTGACATCGGACTGACCATGCAGAGGGCCATTAAATCCATGGGGAGGATGGAAAAACTCAGGTTCTTCGCAGGGATAATAAGATCATTCCTCTGGAAGGATGACCCGAAGGACATCGAGGACCTCAAAAGTGATGACACCCTCCTTGAGGTTATGGAGGAGTTCAGGAAGATCTCCCCGGCAGCCTACCGCGTCCTCGTTGAGGAGAGGGATGCCTTCATGGCCCACAGACTGCTCTCAATCGAGGAGGACAGGGTGGTGGCTGTTGTGGGCGCCGGTCACCGCAGGGGCATAGAGAAGTACCTCCAGAACCCCCAGAAACTACCACCCCTCGATGAACTCATGAAGATACCCCGCTGACATATACTCAAATGCGCAGTAGAGGATCATGGCTGAAGGAAAAAATCATTAATTAATGACCCCCCATAAATGTAAACAAGAAGCTGCAGTGTGATATGATGTACATAATATTCCGATGCGACTGTGGAAGGGCCCTCTACTCAAGGGAGGGTGCGAAGACCCGGAAATGCGTCTGCGGGAGAACCGTGAATGTCAAAGATAGGCGCATATTTGGAAGGGCCGATGACTTCGAGGAAGCATCAGAACTGGTAAGAAAACTGCAGGAAGAAAAATATGGCTCCTGCCATTTCACAAATCCAACAAAAAGGGAATAGATTCAGAGATATGATAGAAGACCTCAGATCATTCACATCCCCTGGCGAGAGAAGGAACATAGAATTCAAGAAGGCCCTCTCAGCCAGGTATCACCTGAAAATGGACCGTAAGAAGGGCCTCATATCCCAGATGAAGTACCGTATGGAGAAGGGTAACGGTAGGGCAGTGTACCTGCTGGGCGTGGAGGACAGCGGTGAACCGGTCGGCCTCCCTGCTGATAAACTGGATGAGTCAGTTGAAGTCCTCAGAACCCTCAGCAGTGAGATAGGTGCTGTTGTGGAGGAGGTTAACCTCCATGAGGGTACAGAGGGTATGGTGGCGGAGGTCATAATCTCAAGGAAGACGAAGACAGCGAGGGAGCACCTCCTCGTGGGGGTCGCCGGCCACGTGGACCACGGTAAGAGCACACTCCTCGGGACCCTCACAACAGGCACACCTGATGATGGGAGCGGTAAGACCAGGATATTCCTTGATGTGCAGAAGCATGAAATAGAGAGGGGTCTATCGGCTGATCTATCCTTCGCCATCTACGGCTTCAGGAACGACAGTGTTATGAGGCTCAAGAACCCCCTTGACAGGAAGGAGAAATCACGCCTCATGGACGAGGCCGACAGGGTCATATCCTTCGTTGACACCGTCGGCCATGAGCCCTGGCTTCGAACAACCATAAGGGGGATTGTGGGTCAGAAGCTCGACTACGGACTCCTCACAGTGGCAGCCGATGAGGGGCCTACACACATAACAAGGGAGCACCTCGGTATAATGATCGCAATGGAGCTCCCGGTAATCGTGGTCCTCACAAAGTGCGATATGGCCACAGATGAGAACAGGAGGAGTGTGAGGGAGAAGATATCAGAACTGCTTAAACTGGTTGGAAGAATCCCCTTCCATGTTAAGAGCCGGGACGCTGCAGCCGGGATAGCCGGTAAGATGAACCAGCACATAGTCCCCATAATCGAGACCTCCTCGGTTACAGGGGAGGGTCTCGAAATCCTCGATGAACTCTTCCTCAACCTCAGGGTCCGTCGCGATGTTAATGAGGATGAAGAACCATTCCTCATGTACATAGACAAGATATACACCATCAGAGGCGTTGGTACCGTTGTCAGCGGGACAATCCAGCAGGGACTTGTCAGAAAGGGTGACACCCTCCTCATGGGACCCCTCAAGACAGGGAAATTCCGGGAGGTCACCGTCAAATCAATAGAGATGCATCACTACAGGATAGGCTGTGCGGAACCAGGTCACATCGTCGGCATATCCATATCCGGGGCCTCCCCTGACGAGATAGAGAGGGGTATGATACTGGCACACCCTGACTATGACCCCGAGGCTGTGAGGGAATTCGAAGCAGAGGTTGCCATACTGGTGCATCCGACAACCATAAAGGCGGGCTATGAGAGTGTGACCCACATTGAAACCATAGCCGAGACAACCGTCCTTGAGCCCCTTGACTCTGATTTCATGTCTGCAGGTGACAGGGGTAGGGTGAGGATGAGGTTCAAGTACAGGCCCCACCATGTGAGGGAGGGTCAGAAGATAATCTTCCGTGAGGGAAGGAGCAAGGGCATAGGTTCAGTGACAAGGATCATAAGATAACCCCCGCCACTCGACACAATACCAAACTCTGATAAGAATAAATCCAAAAGCACGTGGCGCAATAACACGCGCTTTAATCAGCTTTTTATGAGTTCCAGGAACTCGCAGGCCTTACATTTATCCCCTGATGAAGGTTCCCCGCACCGTACACATTCCCTGAGGCCCCCTGTTTCACTGAGGGGCAGGAAGGTCCTGCTGAGCGATTCCATCACCCTTAACTTCACATCCTCCTCTTCTGATTCAAGATGGTTGAGGAAGTCCCTTATCCTTGACCTCATGGACAGGTCAGAGTAGGGACAGGAGTCAAGGTGGATCTTCACATCATTGAGAACAGCCCACAGCCTCACCTCACTCTCAGGCGTGCTCCATAGGGGTTTTATGCGCGGCACCATTGCCGGGTGTATCCTCTGAAGTTCTGGACCGAATTTTGAGAATTTCCTCACATCACCCCTTGCGAGGCTCATGATGAAGGACTGGGTCTCATCATCCATGTTGTGGCCCGTGGCAATCTTTGAGGCACCTATCTCACGTGCTGTCCTGTTGAGTATCCATCGCCTGAAGACACCGCAGGGTATGCAGGGACTGCTGAATCTATCAGTGACCGTGTCCAGTTCAAAATTGAATTCACCCCTGAATGACCTCTCTATGAGTTCGACTCCAAGGAGTTCTGCGTTCTCCCTCGCCACCCTCACCCCCTCACCGCGGTAGCCCCTTATCCCCTCGTCAACGGTTATTGCTGTGAGCTCAAAATCAAGGTCACTCCTGAGATCTGAGAGGGCGTGCAGTGTCAGTACACTGTCCTTTCCGCCTGAGAGTGCTACTGCAATATGTTCACCGGGTTTTATGAGTTCATGACCATCTATAAGTCCCCGGATCCTTCCCATGATTCTCTGATTGAATTCCTGAACATCCATGAAATCCTATATATAAATGAGGGGACATATAGTTAACCATGATTACCGCAGAACTCACCGTGATACCCCTCGGTACATGCAGCACCTCGCTCAGCAGCTATGTGGCAGCTGCCGTCGAAGCCCTCAAGAAGCTGAATGTGAGGTATGAGATCTCAGGAATGGGGACACTGCTTGAGGCTGAAGACCTTGATGAACTCATGGAGGCTGTCAAGGCCGCGCATGAGGCTGTCCTCCAGGCGGGTTCAGATAGGGTCTACACAACCCTCAAGATCGATGATAGAAGGGATGCCGACAGGGGTTTAAGGGATAAGGTTGAATCTGTGAAGGAAAAGATTTAGGGCCCCGGACATATCACAGGTTTTTATATAAGGCCCATAAGATTGTGCCAGCATTGATCCATTAACATGGTACCTATTCAGTGGTATCCGGCGCCCTAATCTGAGAACTGGAATTCCTGGAAGTAACAGGTCTTACCCATTCCAGGAGCTGATGCTGACCTTGAATAAAAAATTAATTTTTGTGTTTTACTCAATCCAGGCCACAGCATCATGAAGGAATTAAAGCAGCTCAGGGTCACGGTTTACTCAAAGAATTCCCTGACCGTACCTGCGACCGTCTCAAGCTCCTCAGTGGTTAGGGCAGGGTGTACCGGTATTGATAGGACCTCCGCTGCAGCCGCCTCAGTGACCGGGCATCTGGCATCAAAGCCCAGTCTCCGGTACAGTTCCTGCCTGTAGATTGGTCTGGGATAATGGATGCCTGTACCCACACCCCTCTCATTGAGGAAGCCCATGAGTTCATCCCTTGATCCTGGAACCCTCAGGGTGTACTGGTGAAAGACGTGCCTGACCCCCTCTGAAATGTGGGGTGTTGATACTCCCTCAAGGTCTCCCAGCCGGGATGTGAGGTAAGCTGCATTTTCAATTCGCCTCCTGTTGAACTCTTCGAGTTTGCCGAGCTGGGCTATCCCGATGGCGGCTGAGATGTCGGTCATGCGGAAGTTGTATCCCAGGTATGTGTGCCTGTAGCGTTCTGTCTCCCCATGGGCCCTGAGTATACGTGCCATCTCAGCTATCTCATCGTCATCAGTTGTTATGATTCCACCCTCACCTGTTGTGATGTTCTTTGTGGGGTAGAAGCTGAAACAGGCGGCATCGCCCATGGAACCGACTTTCCTTCCATGGTACTCTGCTCCGTGGGCCTGTGCAGCATCCTCAATGACCAGGATGTCGTGGTCAGCTGCAAGGTCCATTATGGGGTCCATGTCTGCGGGCTGGCCATAGAGGTGGACGGGCATTATCGCCCCTGTGCGGGGTGTTATGAGTTCCTCTACCCTCTCAGGATCTATATTATATGTAAGGGGATCTATATCTGCGAATACTGGTGTGGCGCCAACGTAGAGGGCTGCGTTCGCTGTTGCAGCGAAACTGAAGGGGGTTGTTATTACCTCATCCCCTTTGCCGATTCCAGCGGCGAGGAGAGCCAGGTGAAGGGCTGTTGTCCCTGAACTCGTTGCAACTGCATGATCTGTTCCTACATAGGCCGCAAATTTCTCCTCAAATTCAGCCACCCTGGGTCCCTGCGCGATAAAACCCGATTTAAGTACCTTTATGACTTCCTGAATTTCCTCTTCATCGATTATTGGAGTAGCAACCGGTATCATTTGAACACCCGAATGAAAGTTAACTGGTTTAACTATATCGTGCTGGCACTTAAAAATTGATGCCAGTGACCCCATGCAGAAAAATCGATAAAGTTGTGGGATACCTCTGTTAAATATTCTCCTGAACGACGTTGCCGGCTTTAACCCTGAATCACCAGAATATCCTGCCTAAATCCTGGTAGCGACCCCTGAAGAGTATGAGGACAAGGAGTGCTGAAGCCAGGATGAGGGTCAGGGGAGATGTGTAGGGGTCTGATGGGCTCACCATGAGCGATGGAAGGTTCCCCAGACCGGCGTCAGGGGAGCTGTGTATGACACTCACATAGAGATTGTTTGCAATGTGGACGCCCATGGCCATCTCCACGCCATCATCTGCCAGCGTCACCAGTGCAAGCACAACTCCTATGATGAAGGTGCTGATCGTTATTGAAAGGCTCATGCTAAGTGTCGCGCCGTTCCACCAGTGAAGGACCGAGAATATCCCTGAATTGATGACTATGAGTGGCACCGGCCTCTTTATGACAGACCAGATACCCTGCATCAGGTACCCCCTGAAGAATATCTCCTCAAAGGATGCCTGGACCGGGAAGGCCAGTATGGAAAGGATTAGCAGCCACCAGAACCCTGAAACAAAATTGAATCTGACTCCTGATGGGTCAGCAAGGACCGATACCAGATCAAGCACACCAACTATGAGGAACCATGCAGCCGCACCCCTCAGGATCCTCCGCCAGTCAAGGTATCCCCTCGAATTAACTGCAGATATGAAATCCCTCCTGTGAATGAACTTCAGTCCAACATAGAGGAAGAACATTGAAGCTGAAAACCCTGTGGCCACCATTATGAGGAGGATGGGGCCGCTGAAGGATGACAGGTCACCCAGTGCCCCTGCACCACCCTTAAGTAGCAAGACGGCTGCGATGATGACACCCACTATGAGGCCAGCTCCAACATTGGATGCCACGAAGCTCATAAATACGGTCATCACATATCTCCAGGCATCATTCCTTCCCAGGTATACGTTATTCAGAAAATCTTCCATCCATCACCAGCTCCGATACTTACCTGATGACCATGGGTTCTTTAATAAATTAATGGTCATGTATCACACTAATCATCCGGCACTAATAAATATTTTGAAGTGGGACTGTTGAATTATGATAACGGTAAATGAGGGTTCAGTCACCATAAGGGTCCCTGATTTCAGTAAGGTCTCGGCCAGGGCACCTGTATTCTACAACCCTGCCATGGAGTTCAACAGGGATGTGTCAGTGGTCGCGCTCCAGGTTTTCCAGAGACTCCTCGGTGGGGAGATTAGCGTTGCAGACACCTTCTCAGGAAGCGGTATAAGGGCCATAAGGTATCTGGTTGAGGTTGAAGGAGTCTCTGAGGCCTTTGCAAATGACATAAACCCGCTTGCAGTTGAATGCATAAAAAATAACTCAGTGACAAACTCGGTGTCCCCTGAGCTCAGCAGAGAGGATGCCAGCATCTTCCTCAGGAATAACCATGGCCGCTTTGATGTTATAGACATCGACCCCTTCGGGACCCCTGCGCCCTTCATGGACTCTGCGGCGGCTTCTGCAAGGAACAACTCACTCCTTGCCGTTACAGCCACCGACACCTCAAGCCTCTGCGGCACCTACATAAAGCCCTGTCTGAGGAAGTACTCCTCAAGGCCCCTTAAAACAGAGTACTGCCATGAGACGGGACTGAGGATACTCGCAGGCTTCATAGCCATGAACCTTGCAAGGTACAGAAAGGCTGCCTCGGTACTCCTCTCCCACAGCAGCCAGCACTACATGAGACTATACATCCACGTGAGGAGGGGTGCCAGAAGGGCCGATGAATCCCTCAGGAATATCGGATTCATGCTTCACTGTTTCAGATGCCTTCACCATGAACACGTGAAGGGATTTGCGCCCCTGAAACGTGAGTGCCCACACTGCGGTGCTGAGATGGAGGCAGCCGGCCCCCTCTGGGTCGGTGATATCCAGGACAGTAAATTCATCGGTGAGATGATAGGGGAGGTTGAGAACAAGGAACTCAACACGGCGGGGGATGTCCTTAAACTTCTGAAGGGATGTCTTGATGAAGCAGGGATGCCCCCTGGATTCTATGATATCCATGAGGTCTGCAGTAAGCTTGGAAGGAGTGCACCACCCCTGAGGGATGTCATGGATGGTCTTGAGGCAGCCGGTTTCAGGGTTTCAAGGACCCATATAAGGCCGACGGGTATAAGGACCGATGCAGGTATAGGGGAGATTGAGGAGGTCCTGGCAGGACTCACCTCAGAATAGAAGTTGAGGGAGTTGAAGCAGGACTCATCCCAGGCTCTCGATCATTCATAGTTGAGCATGTTGTGGGTGTAGTAGTACTGCAGTGCCCTTGCATTTTTGATCTCAAAGTTCCTGTAGGGGTTGTTGAGGTAGGGAAAGATCATTCCCTTCAAGCAGTAGAGGTATGCTCCGATGGGGCCATACTCATTCCTGGCAATTTTATAGTATAAGGGGAATCCGCACCCCTGGTTTATGAATATATCTCCCTGCCTGACCGTGCCGTGGTATACAAGTGGTATGGGCCCCTCCTGACCGTGCTCAGCCGCCCTCTCCTTTATGTATGCAAGGGCCTCGTCCAGTGTTCTGAATTCCCTTCCATCCGAACGGTAGGTCCACTTATCGTCAGGTATGCCATATATTCCCTCCTGCCATACCTCTGTCCAGTTTATGCCGGGCGTGTACTGCTTCTTTTCAACGTAGGCGAGTTCAAGGATGTAGACGTCGCCCTCCATGTAGCAGCGGTAATTGGAGCTTCCACCGTAATGGACCACCAGGATGCACCTGGATCCCCTTTCACGGGCATAGTCTGCCAGTAATTTTGAGTGTATATGGCCAGGGTACATATCTGGATTTGCAATTTTAACGAATGCAAGCCTTCCCAGGGGCTCAAAATCCCCCTGTGTCCCTGTAAAGTAAAGGTAACCCCCAACGGTTACCATTAAAGCTATGATAAGTATCCCCTTCTTCATCAGTTCACCTGCTCGAGAGCTTATTAACTTTGTAGCGATTTATATCTTTCTCTAAACAGATTAGGCAGTTTTATATGTGACTATTTATATAATTTTATATGCGGGAATCCGCGGAGGTGTGAAAGATATGGATATAGGTGAAATTGTAAACGATGCCATAAGGTATCCCTCCAGTGACTGGAAGAAGGTCATAATACTGGGTGTCCTTATAATAGCCAGTGCTCTAATTTTACCCGTCTTCCTTGTCATGGGGTACGGTTTCAGGGCGCTGAAGGCCTCAATAGCTGGCTTCGATGAACTGCCTGAATTCGATGAATGGGGAGAAATGTTCGTCGATGGACTCAAGGTATTCGTTGTTCAGATAGCATACATGATAGTTCCACTGATAATTATATTCGCAGGTTTTCTTGGTTCCTTTACAATGGTTTCACCGGACACAGGTGTTATCACAAACCCTGCAGCCTTCACAGGGCTGGTAGGAGGCACAACGATAATAGGCATAATACTCGCAATTATCCTTGGACTCATAGAGACAATAGCCATCGCACACATGGCCTACAATGACAGCGAACTCGGTGCAGCCTTCAGTTCAGTGAAATACTTGATGTGATATCCCAGATCGGATGGCTGGACTACATAATCTGGTACATCGTTGTGGGTCTCATCGCAGCGGTGATGGCATTTATTGCAAGTTTCCTGAACGTGATACCGATTCTCGGTACCATAATCGCGTTCCTCATAATATACCCCTACATCCAGCTCTTCTGGAACAGGGCCCTTGCACTCAGATACGCCTACGAATAAAATTACCCTCCTTTTTTATTTTCCCATCTTCAGATAAACATTTATAAGGGAACATACCCTATCTTATAAAAGTTGATGACTTCTTCTAAATTTATATGCACTTAAAAAACTTTATAATATAACTTTCATAGGTATACATTGTTTAGTGGTGATTTGTATGGATGATGATCTGGTCAAAATCGATGATATTGACAGAAAGATAATAGACCTCCTGAATGAGGACGGACGCATGTCCTACAGGAACATATCAAGGATACTCGACGTTTCAGTGGGTACCGTCCACAACCGTGTTGAAAAACTTGTTAAAAAGGGGGTTATAAAGAAATTTGTGCCCATAATCGACCACTCCAAGCTCGGGTACAAGCTGACAGCCATCATAGGTGTGAAGGTCAAGGGAGGGGTCCTGAGGAACTGGGAGACAAGGACCGCCTACCATAAGAACGTCCTGGCAGTGTATGACGTTACAGGAGAATTCGACGCCATACTCATAGGTAAGTTCCGGGACACCGGTGAACTTGACAGCTTCATAAAGGGCCTCCTCAGTGAGGGGGATGTGCAGAGGACATACACACAGACTGTCCTCAACATCGTCAAGGAGGATATGACCTCCACCAAGATGATCGGAGATTAAATTATTTATCCCCTGAATCAGAAAATGATAACCATATGGTTATCATCCACTCACCATCCTATGACCTGCACAATCATGAGGGTCACGTTGAAAATAGTGGCAGGACCCGGGCCATCCTTAGGGCCATAGAATCCTCGGATCTCTCTCCAAGGTTCGTGGAACCCGGGATGGCTGGAATCGATGATATCCTCATGGTACACAGCAGTGCTCATGTGGAGTACCTTGAGGTCTTCGCAGGGAGGGGTGGCGGATGGCTTGACTATGACACCTACATGACCCCCGAGAGCTTCAGTGTCGCGAGGCTCTCAGCAGGGGGAGCCATGCTGGCTGCCGAGGAGGCCCTCAGGGATGGCTGGTCCTACTCACTTGGAAGACCCCCGGGCCACCATGCCACCTATGACCGCTCCATGGGTTTCTGCATATTCAACAACATAGCCATAGCCATTGAGCATGCCCGCAGGAACCTCGGGGTCTCAAGGCCCCTGGTACTTGATTTCGACGTCCACCACGGGAACGGTACATCCAGCATATTCTACAGGGACAGGGATGTGATGTACATATCCATACACCAGGACCCACGCACCCTCTTCCCTGGAACCGGATTCATTGATGAGACCGGCTCCGGTGAGGGGGAGGGCTTCAACCTCAACATCCCCATGCCCAGGGGCTCGGGTAACCGTGAGTACCTATGGATACTCGGGATTATACTCCCGGCGGTCCTGGAAGGATTCCGACCGGATATGATCTTTGTATCAGCAGGCTTTGATGCCCACAGAAGGGATCCCCTTGCAGATATCATGGTTGATGAGGAGTTCTTCTCATGGATCGGGTGGTTCATCCATCAGACAGGACTCCCCTGTGCCGCGGTTCTGGAGGGTGGCTATGACCCTGAGGCCCTTGGGAGATCAAATATCGCATTCCTGAGGGGTCTTGATGGTGAGGAATACGAACCTGAAACAGCGGCGCCAGAGGGTGTCTCTGAAATATTCAGTCAGCTGAGTGACAGGTTTTCAGCATACTTCAACTTCTGAGAGGGTATTGAAATGGAAAAGATCAGATTCGAACAGGCAGAGAAGCTTATAAGAAAGTCATGCATTAACCTCAAGAGGGAACAGGGATTCAGGGATGCCAGTGATGGTGTCATCGACACCGCAAAGCTTCAGGAGGCCATGATGGAACTCATCGATGCCGAGGAGTACCTTTACACAAGCCTCCCAACCCATGAACTTGGAGGTGAGGATGCTTCAGAGTTCTGCAGGAAGCTGATAGCCGCCAGGGAGGCCATTGATCATATACTCGCAGACTTTGGTGTCCTTGAAAGGCAGGACCCATCCAGGAGGATAAGGGAGGCTGCAAGGGGTAAACTCATAATTGTGAACAATTCTTCAGTCAAAAAACTCCTTGTGAAGGCAGGGGTAGAAGCCCAGAATATCCTGGTTGCAGGAGCACCTCTCTCAGTTGATGATATGATGGAGATAAACCCAAAAATCCCTGAAAGTGCCCTCAGGGGTATAGAGAAGAAGATAGAGCACCTCCGGAACGACATTGAGAGGAAGCTTGATGCCCTGGAGGATGTTCTGGTTGTGGGCGAAGCCGATAAGAGCACAGTTCTACTTGCAGCAAGGGCGAAAGAACTCTATGGTGCCGATTCAAGGTTAATGGAGAACATAAAGGACCTGAACGCCGAGGACATTCTGGAGTTACTCTCCTGATTCCTGATCCTTCATCTGCTCTTAGGGAGGGTCTGAATTATCAACTGATTTTCTGCACCCAACCCTCTGATGAACAGTTATGAGACCAATATCCCTAATCACTGATTTTCCATGAATAACCTGAAGGACAGCCAACTGATCAAATCAGTAATACTTCACCGGACAAGTATATAAGCAAAGTTCTCATACTATAGTTAAAACCTAGGTAACCATTACTCATGGGGTGTAAAATTTGGGTTTAGTTTGTTTTCCAGATACACAGGACAAGATTCCTAGCATCCCCGTCCACCTCACAAGGGTGGGTGTTACAGGTGTTAAGAAGCTTCTGAAAATCGAGCGGGAGGGCAGAAGGCCCATAATCCTGCTTCCAACATTTGATGCCTTCGTGGATCTTCCGAGCAAACAGAGGGGGATCCACATGTCAAGGAACCCCGAGGCCATAAGTGACGTCCTCGAGGAGGTTGTTGAGAACAACGCACTTGAACTCGAGTCCCTCTGCGCAGAGATAGTTAATGAACTCCTCAAGAAGCACAGGTACGCCCGGAGGGCCGAGGTAAGCATGAACAGCGACTTCATGTTCATGAAAAGGTCGCCGGTGACCCGGAGGAAGAGTCAGGAGATGACAAAGATAATGGCAGACGCCATCGGTTACCGGGACGATGATGGGATAGTCATAAGGAAGATGATAGGGGCAGAGGTTGTGGGTATGACCGTGTGTCCCTGTGCACAGGAATCTGTCAGGGAAGCCTCACGCCAGAAGCTCCTTGAATTTCTTGACGATGAAACCGTCGAGAGAGTCCTTGACTGTGTATCCTTCGCCTCCCACAACCAGAGGGGGCGTGGCATGATAATGATAGAGGTCCCTGAGGACCAGACCATAAGGGCTGAGAAGCTCATAGACATCATAGAGAGCTCCATGAGTTCACCCGTCTATGAACTCCTCAAGAGACCCGACGAGAACGCGGTGGTGATGAGTGCCCATGAAAATCCCATGTTCGTTGAGGACTGTGTCCGTAACATGGTCCACAGGATAGTCAGTGAGTACCCCCACCTCCCGGATGACACAATCGTTACCGTAAGGCAGATAAACGAGGAGAGCATACACAGACACAACGCCTTCGCAGAGAAGGTTGCGACCATGGGAGAACTCAGATACGAGATAGAAGAACTTAACGGTGCCGGGAGCTGATATGATTGATGAAACTGCACAGGATAGCCGGAGAAATAATGGGTTTCTTTGAAGCATTTGAGGGTTCCAGACCCGCACTTGACTCCCGGGAAATTCTCATAGTGAGGGGGATGTCCAGGAAGAGGATGAATGCAGATGACATGTCCCGGGAACTTGATAGTCTGATTGAACACCTTGGAGCCGCGGAACTGGATTTACTCTCAGAGGAGGGCGCTGCCCTCATAGGTGTGATGGACGAACAGATAAGGTCATGTGTGGAGGTGGGAACCGAAACCGATATAGGAGGAATACACCGTCTGAAGGAATCCCTTGAGGATATGAACTTCAGTGTGGACTACCGCCTCTGCATGGCCGACGAGACAGGCCTCTTTGTTGTTCTCTACAGGGACCGGAGCGGAGTCGGACCCTGCTTTGTTGAGGCTGTTGTCTCTGACCTATCTGAATAATCTAATTTTAACGGTGCTCCCATGCTCCACTCAAAGGACGAAGTACTCGAACTCCTCCTCATGAAGGGACAGGATATACTGGACCTCATGAAGAGGGCCTGTGAACCTGGAAACGTGACCTATTCAAGGAACATATTCATACCCCTCACAAGGGCCTGCAGGAACCGCTGCGGATACTGCACCTTCAGGTCGGACACCCCCGAGCCCCCTCTACTCGAACCTGAAGACGTTATGGGTGAGGTGAGGAGGGCCCTCTCCCTCGGCTGTACCGAGGCCCTTTTCACCTTCGGTGAGGATGCCCATGAGTTCCCAGGGGTTCGGGATAAGCTTGAATCCCTTGGCTTTGGAGATATGACTGATTACACATATCACCTCTGTGAGCTGACACTTGATGCTGGACTCCTCCCACACACCAATATGGGTGTGATAGGCTACCACGAACTGAGGATGCTGAAGGAGGTAAACGCGTCCATGGGCCTCATGCTTGAATCAGCGAGTCCCAGGCTCATGGAAACAGATGCCCACCGTGAAAGCCCTGGTAAGGACCCCAGATTGAGGATAAAGATGATAGAGGACGCTGGGAGACTCAGGATACCATTCACCACCGGCTTGCTCATAGGTATAGGTGAAACCCTCGAGGAGCGGGCTGAGTCCCTCCTTGAGCTTAGGCGAATACAGGACAGTTACGGGCATATACAGGAGATAATAATTCAGAACTTTCGATCAAAACCTGGAATCCCCATGGAGAACCAGCGGGAACCCTCCCTCCTTGAAATGGTGAAGATGGTTGCGGTTGCAAAGATAATGTTCCCTGATGTGAGCATACAGGTCCCTCCGAATCTGAACAGGGAAACCGGTGAGGTATTCCTCCTGGCCGGTGCAGATGACTGGGGTGGTGTATCACCCATCAGCCGGGACTATGTGAATCCCGAGGCGCCATGGCCAGAGATAGATGAGCTTAAAAGGATCACCGAATCTGCTGGATTTGCTCTTGAGGAGAGGCTCCCTGTATATAGAAAATTCATCTCCAGGGAGTTTCTGAGCTCCCGTGTGATGGAACGGATAGAGGAGCTTTATCCCCGTTTCATCGAAACAGCTCTGTGAAGTTCCGGCCACTGGCTCCCATGATACTGAATCTACAATTCCACGCCAGGGGATGGTAGAATTATTGTGCCCTCCACCGGATCTCCCAGTTCAATGAAGTCTCCCCTGCAGTAGAGGATGGCGACTGCTCCGCCTATTAGGGCGTCCCTCTGGTGTACACTCATCTCCAGATCTTCAATTCCCAGTTTTCTGCTCATCCATCCCGAGATACCTGCCACCGAATCCGCAGTTCTCGGGTGGGTTTCAATTACCTTCACCCCCATGGACCCCAGTGTCTCTGCCATCTTCATGCCCCTCATGGTGAGCTCCCTCATACCCCTCCATGTGAGGGGAAGGACGGAACCATACCGCCTCAGCTCCAGGTCGGCCCTTCTGAAGTGACCATATCTGCTGCAGCTGCAGTCATGTTCAAGGCAGCAACGCCCAGCCGGGAGGGAGAGGGGTGCGTCGACTGCCACCACATCTGCAGACTTAACTGCATCTATTATCTCCCGGAGGGAGAAGGCACTCAATAATTCATAGCTGTCGCCCTCCAGCATAAAAATACCGCTTTCCCTTCCATCTGCTGCCGCTGGATCCACACCCGCAACCTTAAGTACCAGAATATCACCTTCTAAATCTATGAATAACCCCAGAGGGCCATATATCCATGAAGTTATTTCTATGAATGCTTAAACCCATTATTCCTATACGATGCACTCTATTTACTCCACCTTATCATGACACCCTCAGTTCCTACCTGCAGCTAGTGTATCCTGATATCCAGCACAACATGCCAGACACCGGGGGAGTACTTCTTTATAACGCGCTTATCCAGTAATGAGACCCTCCTTGGATGCGCTGCCCTTTCAATCCGCCTGAGGGGTCTTGAGAATCTTATGGCCTCCGGTGCGGTTTCATGGTAATGTATAACGCCCCCATCCCTTACACACTCCATCGCGGCGTCAAGGAAGTGGTGTGTCCTTCCAACGTAACCCATTATAACCCTGTCAGCATCAAGTTCGGGGGCTACTTCACGGCAGTCCCCCATGATGGGTTCTATTATCCCTTCAACCCTGTTGAGGGTTATGTTGGATTTGAGGAGTTCAAATGAGTCCGGGTTTAACTCCACTGAGTAAACCCTGCCTGGATCTGAATGGACAGCCACCGGTATGGAGAAGTACCCTATACCCGCGAACATGTCGACAACGGTCTCACCCTCCTCCACAAGTGACGGTATCCGGGCCCTCTCGTTTATGTTACCCCGTGACCACATGACCCTTGAGAGGTCTATCCTGAAGAGGCAGCCGTTCTCTTTGTGAACCGTTTCTGTGCCGCTGCCTGCAAGTACCCTGATCCTTGGCCTCCTGAGGGGGCCATGTATACCCTCCACCTGGATTACACTCCTGACCCCCTCCCTATCAAGTAAACCCTCCGGATCATCCGCTTCCCTGTTGATGACTATAATATCTCCTATCCTTGCCCATTTCATGGTTTTCACTGTTTAGGGGGATGTTTAAAAAAATAAATCCATGAGTGTTCTTTTTTCCTCCAAGTATTTAATGGCTTCTACGGAAGACAAAAAAGATAATTATCATGAAATTAAACCACTTATATATAAATCCAAGGGGTTTTTTTATGAGTAAGGTAAACCGTGATGAGATACTCGACATCCTTGAAGGATACAGCAGGGAAGATATAACAGTAGCAACCCTGGGCAGCCACACATCACTGCACATACTGAACGGTGCAAAGCAGGAGGGCTTCAAGACCGCAGTTGTCTGTGAGAAGGGTCGTGAAGTTCCATATCAGCGATTCAGAGTTGCAGATGAATTCATAATGGTTGATAAATTCAGTGATATAGTGAATGATGATGTTCAGGACGAACTGAGGTCAATGAACAGCATAATAGTCCCTCACGGCTCCTTTGTGGCCTATGCAGGTCTTGATCATATTGAAAACGACTTCTATGTCCCCATGTTCGGTAACAGGGATATATTGAGATGGGAATCCGAACGTGACCTTGAGAGGAAGCTCATGGAGGAGGCAGGTATAAGGATACCCTTCAAGTACACTGACCCTGATGAAATAGACAGGACCGTCATGGTCAAGTTCCCTGGTGCCAGGGGTGGTCGTGGATACTTCGTGGCTTCAAGTACAGAGGAGTTCAATGAAAAGATCGACTCCATGCTGGAGAGGGGCTGGATAACTGAGGATGATGTTAAAGATGCCCACATCGAGGAATACATAGCAGGTACCAACTTCTGCATCCACTACTTCTACTCAATCATGAACGATGAGGTCGAACTCATGGGTATGGACAGCAGATTTGAGTCAAACATCGACGGCCTCGTAAGGATACCTGCAAGGGACCAGCTTGATATAAACCTTGACCCCTCCTACGTGATAACCGGTAACCACCCGGTTGCCATGAGGGAATCCCTTCTCCCACAGGCCTTTGATATGGGAGACCGGATGGTGGAAGCAGCGAGCAAGATTGTCCCCCCTGGCATGAACGGTCCCTTCTGTCTCCAGACCATGTGCACAGATAACCTTGAGATTGTGACATTTGAGATGAGCGCACGCACAGATGGGGGTACAAACACCTTCATGCATGGTTCAACCTACAGTTACCTCCTCCATGGTGAGGGCATGAGCATGGGCCGTCGCGTTGCAAGGGAGATCAGGGTGGCCGCAGAGCAGGACCGCCTTTCAGAAATCATAACCTGATACTCCCACCCTCATTCATTTTAATGACGGATAACCGGTGTTCAACCCCTCAGGGAGCCGTATCTATTATAAAAAAATCGCAAAGTTTAATAAGGACCTCCTGTTATATATTGGTACAGAACTTTTATGTCCATGGGGACAGCCCTTTGCAGGGTTAAATGAAAACCCTTTATATACCATAAAAACATAATGGGATCCAGGACTGGTTTTTTTATTATTTTTATTAGAGGTGTATCTATGAACGATAAAAACACACTGAAAGGCACCACAACTGTTGGCATAACATGCAAGGATGGAGTTGTTTTTGCCACAGAGAGAAGGGCCAGTATGGGCAACCTCATAGCCCATAAGGCTACAGACAAGATTTTTAAAATAGATGAACACATAGCCGCGACCATCGCAGGTTCAGTGGCGGATGCCCAGAGCCTCATGAAGTACCTCAAGGCTGAGGCTGCACTTTACCGCATGAGAAACTCAGAAAAAATAAGCATAGAGGCCGCAGCTGCGCTTGCAGCTAATATACTACACTCATCACGTTTCTATCCATTCATAGTACAGACACTCCTTGGAGGCGTCGACGAGAACGGTGCAAAGATCTACTCCCTTGACCCTTCAGGGGGAATGATACCAGACAAGTTCGTCTCAACGGGTTCCGGTTCACCGGTTGCCTACGGTGTCCTTGAGGACAGATACAGTGATGAACTGTACGTGGACGAGGCAGTGGATGTGGCCATAAGGGCCATAAAATCCGCCATGGAGAGGGACACCTACTCAGGTAACGGAATCCTTGTGGCGACCGTCACAGAGGAGGAAGGCTTCAGGATGCTTAGTGAAGAGGAAATCCAGAAAAGGATTGAAAACCTCAACTGATTTTTCTCCTATTTTTAATTGCAGTAAACACCTGTTTACTGATACTCCCTGTTTTTTAGAAGTGATCTTATGGTTTCAGAGATGCTTGAAGAAATCAAAAGGACAATAATGCAGAGACTTCCCCAGAGGGTCCAGGTTGCGAAGGTGGAATTCGAGGGGCCCGAGGTGGTAATATACACCAAGAACCCGGAGATAATAACCGAGAATGGCAACCTCATAAGGGACATTGCAAAGGATATCCGGAAGAGGATAATTATAAGATCTGACAGGTCCGTCCTCATGGACCCTGAGAAGGCCATAAGGAAGATACATGAGATAGTGCCCGAGGAGGCCAAGATAACCAATATATCCTTTGATGATGTCACCTGTGAGGTGATAATTGAGGCCCGGAAACCAGGACTTGTGATAGGCAAGTACGGATCCACGTCAAGGGAAATAGTCAAGAACACTGGCTGGGCACCCAAGATACTCAGAACACCACCAATATCCTCTGAGATAATAGAAAGAATACGCAGAACACTGAGGAAGAACAGCAAGGAAAGAAAGAAGATTCTGCAGCAACTTGGGAACCGGATACATCAGAAGCCAAAGTATGACAATGACTGGGCAAGGCTAACCGCCATGGGTGGTTTCAGGGAGGTTGGAAGGTCCTGCCTCTACCTTCAGACCCCCAACAGCAGGGTCCTCCTGGACTGTGGTGTCAACGTTGCGGGTGGAGATGATAAGAACTCCTATCCCTACCTCAATGTCCCTGAATTCACCCTTGACAGCCTTGACGCAGTCATAATCACCCATGCACACCTTGACCACTCAGGTTTCCTCCCATACCTCTACCACTACGGCTACGATGGGCCCGTCTACTGCACGGCACCAACAAGGGACCTCATGACGCTCCTGCAGCTGGACCACATCGACATTGCCCACAGGGAGGATGAACCCCTCCCATTCAATGTGAAACACGTTAAGAAGAGCGTGAAGCACACGATAACCCTCGACTATGGTGAGGTGACAGACATAGCCCCTGATATAAGGCTGACACTCCACAACGCGGGTCACATCCTGGGGTCTGCCATGGCACACCTCCACATAGGGGACGGGCAGCACAACATGGTCTACACAGGGGACTTCAAGTATGAGCAGAGCAGACTCCTGGAGGCTGCAGCAAACAGGTTCCCCCGGATTGAAACCCTTGTGATGGAGAGCACCTACGGGGGCCATGAGGATGTCCAGCCATCAAGGAACCGTGCAGAGAAGGAACTCGTTAAGACCATCTACTCAACCCTCAAGAGGAGGGGTAAGATACTGATACCGGTCTTCGCTGTTGGAAGGGCCCAGGAACTCATGATAGTCCTTGAGGAGTACATAAGGACCGGTATAATCGACGAGGTACCTGTCTACATTGATGGTATGATCTGGGAAGCCAATGCAATCCACACTGCAAGGCCTGAGTACCTCAGCAAGGACCTGAGGGACCAGATATTCCACATGGGCCACAATCCATTCATCTCAGACATCTTCCACAAGGTGAACGGTATGGATGAGCGGAAGGCGATAGTTGAGGGCGAACCATCCATAATCCTCTCAACTTCAGGTATGCTGACCGGTGGTAACTCCCTGGAGTACTTCAAGTGGCTATGTGAGGACCCGGACAATTCCCTTGTATTTGTCGGTTACCAGGCCGAGGGGTCCCTTGGTAGAAGGATCCAGAAGGGCTGGAAGGAGATCCCCCTCAAGGATGAGGATGATAAGATGAGGGTCTACAATGTCAGGATGAACATAAAGACCATTGAGGGTTTCAGCGGTCACTCAGACAGGAGGCAGCTCATGGAATACGTCAAGAGGATATCACCAAAACCAGAGAAGATACTCCTGTGTCACGGAGACAACTACAAGACCCTGGACCTGGCATCAAGTATCTACCGGACATACAGGATAGAGACCAAGACCCCCCTGAACCTGGAAACCGTGCGTATCCAGTGAGGCTAACTATTTAGATAACCTTAAACTATTCTTTAGTGGTGATTTAATGGTAACCTATTCAGAATCTGGAGTGGATATAGACCTGGAGGAGCTCACCGTTTCCAGCTTAACTTCCAGGTTGAGTGACACCCTCAAGTACTGTGACGTTATCACCGGAGCCGGCCACTTCGCGGCCCTGGTGAGGATGGGTGATGTGGCCATCGCCATGAGCACCGATGGTGTCGGGAGCAAGATCCTTGTGGCGGAGATGATGAACCGTTACGATACCGTGGGTATAGACTGCATTGCAATGGTGGTCAATGACATCCTCTGCGTGGGTGCAAGGCCGGCCGCACTGGTTGACTACCTTGCAGTCGAACGTCCGGACCCTGAAGTGGCCGGAGATATAGGAAAGGGACTTGCAAGGGGTGCTGAAATGGCAAGGGTTGCCATAATAGGTGGGGAGACAGCATCCCTTCCCGGCATAATCCGGAACCTTGACCTTGCAGCCACAGGGATCGGCTTTGTTGATGTGGACAGGATCATAACCGGGGAGGATGTGTCCCCCGGCGACACTGTCATAGGACTTGAAAGCAGCGGGATACACAGCAATGGCCTCAGCCTCGCGCGCAGGGTATTCTTTGATGAACTTGAACTTTCCCCGGAGGATGAGATGCCCGGATCCAGCAGCAGCGTTGGGGACGAACTCCTCAGACCCACAAGGATATACGTGGAACCCATCATGGAACTGATTGAATCAGATGTTGATGTTCATGGACTGGCCCACATAACCGGTGGAGGTTTTGGCAACCTCAAGAGACTGAGAAAGGATGTCGGGTACCGCCTTGATTCCCTCCCAGAACCACAGCAGATATTTAGAGTTATCCACGAGGCAGGCGTTGACATAAGGGAAATGTACAGGGTCTTCAACATGGGAGTGGGTTTCTGTGCAGTTGTAGCTCCGGATGACGTGGATGAAGCCCTCAGCATCCTCGGAGACAGAGCCCACCCCATCGGGGAGGTTACAGATAGGGGATCAGAGGTTGAACTCAAAGCCTGCACCGGTGAAACCATAAAACTTTAGGAGGACTTTTATGAGGATAAGCCCTGAAGAGGAAGTTAAAATCATAAAGGAAATACTCACCGCCATGAATGTTCCGGAGGAGAGCTCAGATATAGTTGCAGACGTCACACTGGACGCTGACCTGAAGGGATTCAGCTCACATGGAATCGGCAGGTTCCCCCAGTACGTTGATGGGTTGAGGCATGGAACAATAAGGGCAGATGGTGACATAACCATTGAGCGGGAAACCGAGTCAACGGCCCTCATAAATGGTAACCACATATTCGGACACGTTGTTGCCTACAGGGCCATGGAGCTTGCCATTGAGAAGGCCAGGAATACGGGTGTTGGCCTTGTCGGTGTCCATGACTCCAACCATTTCGGGGTCGCCGGCTACTACTCTGATATGGCCGTCATGAATGACATGATAGGTGTTGTTATAGCAAACACCGAGCCGGCCGTCGCACCCATCGGGGGCAGGAAACCCATCCTTGGAACAAACCCGGTGGCCATTGGCATCCCATCAAACAGGTACTACGTCTCCGTGGACATGGCAACCTCTGCATCGGCCAGGGGAAAACTCCTGGAGGCCGCCAGGAAGGGCGAGAGCATACCTGAAAATGTGGCCCTGGATGCAGAGGGTAAACCCACCACCGACCCTGAAATGGCCCTTAAGGGCTCCATCCTCCCCTTCGGTGGACACAAGGGATACGCCCTCTCATTCATGATAGAGATACTTGCAGGGCCCCTCGTTGGTGCTGCCTTCGGAACCGCTGTCACGGGAACAGCGAACCCTGAGGAGATGTGCACCAAGGGAGACCTCATGATGGCCATCGACCCATCAAAGATGGTTGACCCCGATGAGTTCAGGGCCCAGGTTGATGAATTCATTGAGGAGGTTAAATCAACTGGTGACGTCCTCATACCCGGGGACATTGAGAGCATGAACATAAAGAGAAGACGTGCTGAGGGTATCGAACTGGATGAAAAGCTCCTTGAGAGGATTCTTGGAATAGCCAGAGAACTTGATATAAATCTCGAAATTAAGGAGTTATGAAAGTGGATAGCAGCGAAGCTGTTTACGCGGGTATGAAGGATGCAGGGATAGACTTCGCCGTCAGCGTCCCCTGTGTGAATCTCAGGACGGTCCTTGAAATGGTGGATGCCGACCCTGCCATCATGCACGTACCGGTTACCCGGGAGGAGGAGGGCTTCGGTGTTGCAGCCGGGGCCCACATGGCTGGAAAGACAACCGCCATACTGATGCAGAACTCAGGCCTCGGTAACTCAGTGAACGTCCTGGCCTCCCTCTACAGCCTCTACCATATCCCCATAACCATGATTATAAGTCACAGGGGCACCGAGGGAGAGTTCATGGAGGCCCAGGTGCCCATGGGAAGGGCCACCGGGGATATATTGAGGATCCTTGAAATACCCTTCAGGACCCCCAGAAGTCCTGCTGAGGCCAGGGAATCCATAGAAGAACTTACGGATATCTCCCTGAGGACAGGTAAGGCTGTGGCAGTCCTGCTGGATGTATCCTACTGGTGATATGATGCTTGAGAGAATTGAGGCCATAGAAAGGATAACGAGTGTCCTTGAGGATGAGCTCGTCATATGTAACCTTGGGTTTCCTTCAAGGGAGCTCTACAGTATCAGGGACTCGTCAAGGCACTTCTACATGCTTGGATCCATGGGGATGGCATCTTCTATCGGGCTCGGACTCGCGCTTTCACAGGAGCGGAGGGTGGTTGTGCTGGACGGTGACGGTTCCATCCTCATGAACCTTGGAGGCCTGGTCACTGCAGCTGCACAGTCCCCTGGAAACCTTATCATAGTCCTCCTCGACAACAGGTGCTATGCAACAACCGGCTCACAGTGCACCTACGCCGATGTGATAGACCTTGGGGCCGTTGCAGAGTCCATGGGCTTCAATGTGATCAGGTTCGCCGATGATCTGAACTTTGAACAGGCACTGGCGATGGATGGTCCTGTTTTTGCCCATGTCCATGTGAAGCCAGGGAACGCCGATGTCCCTGTCATCGATCTTGATGCAGAGGAGATAATAGAACGCTTCATTAAGGAGGTCCGGGGAGCCACTGAGGATTGAAGTCTGTAACCTGATTTTAATTAGCTATCCCCTGTAGGTTGCATAGAAACCATCTGTGTCGGCATAGACCGTGTGGAACCCAAATTCCTCTGCAGTTTTTATTGTTTTCTTGATATAGTCCCTGCCCCATGCGGTTATAGCCTCAGCGCACTCCATTGAGTACCAGCGGAACCTTGAGTACCCGTATACACCGTACATGGTGTTTGCAAGCCTCTTGAGGGCCTCCTGCTGCACATTGAGTATCTTCCTCTCCATGGGATCATCTGATCCCTTCATCTCCTCCTTGATCCTCACCCTCTCTGAGAGTATTTCACCTATAACAGAGGGTACGAATCCCCTGGGACTTTTGAGGAACCTGTAACCGTATTCAGGTGCCACGTAGCATTCAGATTCCTCGTCATCTGTCAGGGTGTCCGGTGAGATGTTTTTTGAGATTATTATGCTTGGGTAGAGGCTCCTGAAGTCAAACTGGACTATGTTCTCGTGGAGACCCTTCTCTGGTTCCTTGACGTATCCACCGACCGCCCTGCGCCCCCTCCTCCTGGAGAAGTCTGACTGGGATGGTTTGTTTGGTACCAGTTCCCCGTACTGGTATGCCTTGCGGACAAGGAACCATTCCGCCTGCTGACCTGTTGCCATGCGGGAGATGTCGAATAGTGGCTGGCCCACCAGGCGGGTGAGCTCCAGATTGAGGGGGAGTATCTTCTCTGCTATCCTGTGGGTTGCAACAACATCATCCAGGGAGTACCTGAAGAGTTCATCCCTCAGTTCATCCCGGTCCCAGTACTCCCAGAGCCTGTCACCGGGGAGGTCGATCTTCTCCTCGCCGAAGAGTTCCTGGTAGACCCTCTCCAGGGTGTACCTGTCAAGGTTCATGTACCTCCTCATGACCGGGTAGAGGTCCACGTGCACCGTTCCCTTTATGGCTGTGGCGTTTGCGAAACCCCTCCTCATGGTCCTAATCCTTGAGCCATCCCAGCCGAGGTCGAGTTCCGCGCCCAGGATAGCCGCCCTCCTTGTTATGTAGGGGAAGTCAAAGTTGTCTGAATTGTACCCCACCAGTATGTCCGGTTTCTTATCAATTACGATCTCTGCGAATCTCTCAAGGAGCTCCCTTTCATCCTCAACCACCTCAACAAAGTCAAGGTGGTCGCCAGCTGTTGATATGACAGATTCGTAGCCCATGTTACCGGCGACACCAATCATCACTATCTCGTCCTTTTCAGGGTCAGGCATGCCATGGGGGTTCCTCACCTCGATGTCAAAGCTCAGGATGTCGAGTCCATGTGCCCCTGAACCTGTGCTCTGGACCCTGCCGGTTACCTCCACCGTCCTGACATCGGTTGTAACTGATGGTGCTGAGTCCACCTCAACACCCTGGAACTCCAGCTCCTCCATGGGTACTATGGATTTATCTATGAGGTAGCGCCTGTAGAATGGGATGTCATGTTCCCTTATATCCCTGACAGATTCCAGGTCCCTTATCCTGTTCCTGATCTTCGGCACGTCCTGGGGGTGTTTGAATTCGATCCGGATGACCTCTGTGGGCCTTCCAAGGTCCCTCATCTCTTCGACTTCAAGTTTCTCCAGTTCCAGTTCCTCAAGCTCCCCGAGGCATTCATCGAGGTCAGTGGGGATTGCGTATATGTAGGGTCTGAATGAGCCGTCGTGGGCTATAATGGGCTCATTTCCGCCGCTTTTATCCTTACCGAAAAGTCTGATAACCGGGAGCTCATCGACGGTCACGTAGTCTATGTCGAGGAGGACCATTCTGTAATCTTCCATGTACCTATTCTGTTATGTGAGATTAATAAAGTGTTCCCGGTGACTTTATGTTCGCTTTACTGTTCTACAAATTCACATAGCCAGAATAAACACTTGAGTAGCACTATTAAAATTTATATTGTTTAGGATTTCCTTGGGGGTGTTGAACTTATAAGAAGCATTCTTAGTTGCTGGCATGAAATGAACAGTTTAAGCCGGTGATCAGTATAATAGGCGGGGAGGTAGAGAGGATGGTTAAGGGAGTTACACATCCAGTGCCTGCTGAGTATGCAAGGTATCGGGGAGGGGGAAAGGACGTTTTTCTGCGGGTCTTACCTAGAAGAGTTCTGGACAGGGGCCCGAACTTAAGATAGCGTTTAGAGGTGATTAACATGGCTCTGCCAAATTATAAGGAAGTAATGTTACCTCTGCTAAAACCTGTAGGGGATGTAAAGGAGCATCATATTAAAAAAGTTTATGATGGGCTTGTTGAAGAATTTCATTGGCTGATGAGGAGAAAAAGAAACGTATACCCCGTGGAAAGGGCAGATTCTTTGATAATCGTGTGAACTGGACCTGCACAACCCTAAAAAATGTCGGATGATGGAATCTCCAAGAAGAGGTTATATAAGAATAACCCTAAAGGTTTGATGTTTTTAGAAAGAAAACCCATTGAACTTGAGGATGATTTTCTGGAGCAATTCCCTGCTTTTGCTGAGTTTATGAGAGGAGTAGAAAACCAGAAGCAAAACTTCCACATCGCAATGGAATAATCATTCAGATGAAGATCTCACTTCCGAAGAATCCCTAGAATACAGTTACCAGACATTAAGGACTGAACTAGCCACGGATTTGCTTGAGAAGATCATGTCATGCTCCCTGAATTCTTCGAGAAACTGGTGGTGGACCTCTTATTGAAAATGGGGTATGGTGGCTCACGAAGAGATGAAGGGGAAGCCATAGGAAAGAGTGGAGACGGAGGAATAGACGGCATCATAAAAGAGGACAAATTATGTCTTGACACAATCCATATCCATGCAAAAAGATGGCAGGACACCATATCCAGACCTGAAATACAGAAATTTGCAGGCGCTCTGCAGGGCCAGAAAGCCAGAAAAGGAGTATTTATCACAACGTCCAGATTCTCAGATAAGGCCAGGGAATACGCATCCAGCATCGATAACAGAATAGTCCTGATTGATGGAGATGAACTGGCCCAGCTGATGATCGACCACCACGTCGGTGTATCAAAGGTCACATCCTACGAGATCAAAAAAATAGACACAGACTACTTCTCGGAGGAATAAAAACCTGGAGAATATCAGAAATGAATATCCCTGTAACTGCAGAACATTCCCCTCTCAACCAATGTAATTTTTTAAGCATTAATAAAAACCACTCTTTCAACCAACTCAGAGAAACCAAAAAACCCCACATCTGTAAGAAAGAAGTGGGATAAAAGTCATAAAGGATCTGTTAAGAAGCTGCAATTTACAACAGTATCTCATACAGTTTTCACTGATCAGAATACGATTTCCCTGTATGTGATCATAGAATTTCAAAAAAAGGTCTGTGGCTGCATGAATATACAGCCCTTACTGCACTTCATCTCCACCAGACTCCATACGGTAGGCCTCAAGGGCTGCATATGCAAGACCAAGGACCAGTGGCCCCACAATGAAGCCTGCAACACCCCAGACCACAGGTCCTCCCAGAAATCCCACCAGGAATATCATGGGGTGGATATCCGCGTACTTACCGGATAGCTTGGGCCTCAGGTATATGTCAATGGTGCTGAGGAAGAGACCAAATATCAGGACAAGTACTCCCCTCAGGATGTTCCCTGTGACAAAGTCATAGATGGATAGGGGTGCGTAGGCAGCCCATGGCCCTATCACAGGTATCAGCTGAAAGAGGCCCGTCATTATACCAAGGAGTATGGCGTAGGGGTATCCGAGAAGATGAAAGCCAACTGCAGCCATTAAACCTATTGCAAGGGCTGTCAGGAAGTGGCCATAGAATATGCTGAGGAGAACCCTCTCGGTCTCAGAGGCCATTCGCTCCATGAAGGGCCTTGTCTCCTCCGGTATCAGGGTCCTGATGTACCCCACAAGTCTCTTACCATCCCTTGCAAAGTAGAAGGTTGATGAAAGGAATACGAAGAGCTGAAGGGATATCATTGGTACAGACTGGAGGATGGCCACGACATAGTTGAGTGAACCGCTTAGGATGTCCCTCAGAACCGTTCTCAGGCTTGCAAGTGTGTTCTCCGCCGAGGGCTGTAGATTTCCAGCCCCGGGTACGTGGATGCTCCCTGCGAGTGAAAGGAGAGATGGGGCTGAATTTATTATGGAATCAACTGTGAACACCAGGATACCCACCAGTGGCATTATAACCACAATCATTGCAAGGATAATGGATACCGAGAGGTAGGGTATCCTCCGGTTTATCCTCAGGGCCACGGGCCTTACAATGTAGGCGAATACGGCTCCAAGGAATAGCATGGTCCAGAGGGGGTATACCACAATTGCTGAGAGAAGTAAAAGGGCCATCACAGGGAATGACGCCGATGTCAGTGCACCCCTCAGTCTCTCTATCATGTTACCACCAGATTCACCAGGGCACTCTCCTGCCAGCCGGGTCCCGCCTGTAACGGCCAAACTCCCTTACCCTGGATAGTTCCTGACTCCAGAATACAGGTCCCTCTGCACATACCCTGAAGCCGGTATCATCAAGGCAGCACTGGCCACAGATGCCCACAGCGCACTTCATGTATCTCTCAAGGGAGAGCTGGGCCGGGACAGACCTCTCATCAAGTATCCTCATAACCTGAAACATCATGGGTTCCGGGCCGCAGACAGCAGCCATGTCATGGTCCCCCTCAAGTGTGAGGAGACGTTCATGGGCAAATCCCTTAAACCCGCAGGAACCATCATCCGTGCACGTACTGATATTCACGCCGGCAGCCTCAAGCCTGTCCAGGAAGAGGAGCTCATCTGCTGTCCTTGCAGCCACAAGTGCATCCACACGCATACCCCTTGCGGTGGCCTCATCTGCCAGGGCTGCCAGGGGCGCCATCCCTATCCCGCCCCCCACCAGGAGGAGGTCCCTTCCCATGAGTTCAAATCCCCTGCCATAGGGTCCCCTGATACCCAGAAGGTCGCCCTCACTGAGTCCATGGACCCTGCCTGTGAATTCACCCACCCTTCTTATGGATATCCCTATCTCAGATCTCACAGGGTCGATGAGGGAGACAGACATGGGTTTCTCGTCCCTGAAATCCCAGACCATGACGAACTGTCCCGGTCTAACCTCCCGTCTGAAGTCCCAGCTGAATATGAAGGTCTTCACGCTTTCAGATTCCTCAACTATCCTCTTAATCTCAAGAACCTCTGGAACATTCATGGAATCCATCTCCCTAATCATGTGCCAGCCCCACCATCTCATCCACCGATGAGAATCCTTCGGCCATCATGAAGGCCTCAAGGCCCCTGCATATCTTCATGAAAACCTCGGGGCCATCATACATTATGGCTGTTCCAATCTGAACGGCCCTTGCACCTGCAAAGAGGAACTCGACTGCATCCTGGAAGTCCCTGACACCTCCCACACCCATTATGGGGATATCCACGCTGCGGTAAACGTCATAGACGCATCTGACCGCGACGGGTTTTATTGCCGGGCCTGACATGCCTCCGAAGGCATTGGAGAGTATGGGCCTTGCTGTCTTTATATCGATCTTCATCCCGGGGCCAAGGGAGTTTATGAGAGTAAGGGCGTCTGAACCAGCCTCCTCAGCGCTCCCTGCTATCTCAACGATGTCTGTGACGTTTGGTGTGAGCTTCGTGGATACCGGGACGTCCACTGCATCCTTAACAGCAGAAACAACCCTGAAGGTCAGTTCAGGGTCCTGTCCGATTGAGGCTCCGCACCCTGCCATGGCGTGGGGGCAGGAGACGTTCAGTTCAATCATGTCAGCGTATTCCTCCACTGAAGCCGCTGCTGAGGCAAATTCCTCGGGTGAGGCTCCATAGACTGATGCTATCAGAGGTACCTCCTCATCCACCAGCTTCAGCTCCTCCCTGAATGCCTCAACACCTGGGTTTGAGAGTCCAATTGCGTTTATGACCCCGCCTGTGACCTCCACGGTTGTGGGATTTCTGTATCCCGGGTTGGGCCTGAGTGAGAAGGACTTGGTCACAACAGCCCCTGCACCCCCACGGTAAATCCTGTTAAGGGACGATGCCATGCTACCCATGACCCCTGCAGCCAGTATGGTCGGGTTCCGGAGTTCAATATTACATATGCTGGTCTCAAGCATGAAAAACACCTTCTGCTAAATATATTTATATCCGTCACCTATAGATGTACCCCTATGAAGTGTTATCTTACAGGTTGCATTGCAGGTCCTCTTGCCTTCAGTGAAGATCTGGAGCTCATAGATTATGAACCTTTCCCGGTTGATGAAATCCCCGGAAGGCTTGCTGAGTCACAGATGGGTGGTGTTTCACCGGAGGAGAGGATTATGCTCGAGAGGCTCACCCCTGAATACGACGAGGTTGTGGTTGAGGCCTCCCCCTCTCCGGAGTATGCCGGGTTCAGGAACCTCAGATTTGAGGTTCCAAGCAGGGCAGGCATCCACCTCAGGGAGAACCTTGAGGACATCCTGGCAGAAATCCTTGATATGCCCGCCGGGGACTTCATACATGACGCCCTCATGTCGGTTGCGCGTGAAAGGCTGAGGGAGTCCCTCCGGGAGACAGACAGGTTCATAATACAGTCCATAAATGCCCTTGATGAACTTGATGAGGAGACCGGGAAGCTCATAGAAAGGCTGAGAGAATGGTACTCCCTCCACTTCCCTGAACTCGACGGTATTAAGAGTCATGAACAGTACGTTGAGCTCATTGCAGAGTACGGTGACCGGGACCAGATACTGAAAAATTTCAGGATGGACGTTGATGAGAGTCTTGGCTCAGATATCACCTCCGAGGACCTCCACATCCTCAGGGGCCTTGCAGAGAGTATAAGGGGTCTTCAGAGGTTGAGGGAGGAGACAGAGAGGTACATTGACATCAAGATGGAGAAGCTTGCCCCCAACCTCAGGGCCCTTGCAGGGTCAAATGTTGGTGCGAGGCTCATTGCCCATGCCGGGGGATTGAGGGAACTTGCCATGCTACCATCCTCCACAATACAGGTCCTTGGAGCTGAGAAGGCCCTCTTCAGACACCTGAAATCCGGTGCAAGGCCACCGAAGCATGGGGTTATATTCCAGCACCCCTCGATAAGGTCATCCCCCTGGTGGATCAGGGGAAAGGTTGCAAGGCTGCTGGCGGGTAAGATAGCCATCGCAGTTAGAAAGGACGTTTTCAGCAGAGAATTTGATCCGGGAATAGTTGAATCATTCAATGAGAGGTTTGAAGCCATTAAAAGTGATAACCCGAAGCCCCCGGCAAGGAAGAAGGGTTTCAGAAGGAAGAGGAAATGATCGCGGGCAGGTGTATGCTGTGAAGGAAGTTAAGGGTATTGATGGTGTCTTTATCATGAACAACTCCCTCCTCACCATTAACCCCAACCCCGGTGTGAAGGTCTATGGTGAGAGGATCATTGAGTGGGGCGGCCGGGAGTACCGGGTCTGGGATCCCCGGCGGTCCAAGCTTGCCGCGGCCATACTTAACGGTCTGCGGGGTTTCAGTCTGAATTCAGACTCCAGGGTTCTCTATCTGGGTGCATCGGCCGGGACAACTGCCTCACACATATCTGATATCGTCACGGATGGGAGGGTCTACTGCATCGAATTCTCTCCCAGGATGATGCGGGAACTCCTGGGTGTGTGTGAATCCAGAAAAAACATGGCCCCCCTCCTTGAGGACGCCTCAAGACCCCTCAGTTACCTCAGGATGGTTGAGGCCGCTGATCTCGTGTACTGCGATGTTGCACAGCCTGACCAGACCAGGTTATTCACTGAAAATATGGATTGCTTCCTGAAGAGGGATGGTTATGGACTCATAATGATAAAGGCCAGGAGCATAGATGTTACAAGAAGTCCCAGAAAGATCTTCCGGGAGGAAGTGGGGAAGCTTGAGTCTTCTGGTTTCAGAATAATTGATCAGGTGGGTCTCAATCCCTACGAAAAGGACCATATGGCGGTTCTGGTTAAAAGGGATGTTTAGAAGGGCATATGATTTTTTGATATATTTTTAGTAAAAAAAGGTATATATTGGATTAATTACATAATTTCAATCCCAACTGCAGGCCATAATTTCACCTCCGGGTTATTGTTCACAATAACCTGGAGTTGAATTTTAATTTTTTGAGTTAATATCATGATGTAAAGGTGAGCTTTAATAATCTTTAAAGCTGAAAGGGAATAGAACAGCCAGAACTGCAGTTAAACTGTTTCTAACCCGTAAAAATATTTTTCTAATTCTATAATAACTGGTCCAGGCTGTCTCCAACCTTCCTTATCACTTCATCAATTATGATGGACGCAAGTTCATCCTTTTCCATAAGGGGAAGCTCGGTTACCATGTCTGAGACAATGATGGCCCGGTTCCTGTCTGAGCCAAAACCCTCAACGGACACGTCGTTGGCAACCACCATATCAACACCTGATTCCCTTATCTGTTTCCTTGCAGATTCCACCAGTGCCTCATTGTCCACATCATACTCTGCCTTGAATCCAACGATGAACGCTTCAGGATTAATCTCCCTTGCGATCCCTATTACCTTGGGGTTGGGTCTGAGTTCAACTGAAAACTCCTCTGAGGATGATATCTTTCTCTCAGTGTAGACCGGCTTGAAGTCAGCCACTGCAGCCGCAGATATGAATACATCATGATCAGCAACGAGTTCCCTGACCCTTTCGGCCATTTCCTCTGCTGTCTCTGCCCGGAAGGATCTTAACTGTGGGGGTATCTCCACAGATACTGTGCCGGCCACAACCGTGACATCAGCGCCCTCTATGTAGGCCCTCCTGGCTATGGCGAGACCCATCTTCCCTGAACTCCTGTTTGTAATCCCTCTGACGGGGTCTATGGGTTCATAGGTCCCCCCAAGACTCACAAGGACCCTTTTACCCTGCAGTCTCTGTCTGGAGGTCTGTCTCATTGCCTCTAGTACGATGGTGTCAATGTCCGGGAACTTGGCCTTTCCCTCATCCATGCGGGGCTCAATAAAGATAACTCCCTCTTCCTTCAGCCTCGTGATATTCTCGGCTGCGGCGGCATACATGGCCTCATGCATTGAGGGCGCCATGACAATTGGGGTGCCCATGCCTGATGCTGTGAGGAGGAGGGATGATATGGGGTTATCAGCCAGCCTGTATGCCAGTTTACCTATGATGTTGGCTGTTGCCGGCGCCACAAGGATCAGGTCAGCGCCTGCGTATTTAACGTGCTCAATTTCGCCTGTAAGTTCCAGTACAGGTTTGCTTCCGGTTGCAAATTCCATTGCATAGGGGTGTATTATCCTGCAGGCGTCCTCGCTCATGAAGCACTTAACCTCGGCTCCCTGCCTCCCAAGCTCCCTTGCAAGCTTCACCGCCTCGATGGCTGCAACACTCCCTGTGACGCACAGTATGATCTCCATGGAATCCCCATCATGTATCATCTATAACTACAACCGTCTTCTCACCGGTCAGCATTTCTATTATATTATTGAGGGTTTCCAGTTTGCCAGGCACTCTCCTGGCATCCTCCCTCATGACCCTTATCTTGAAGCGTTCTTCCCCATCCTTCCCGAATACAATGTTGATCCCTGATATCCTTGCAGGTGCTAGAACATCCTCTGCAACTGATTTGAGGTCTGATTTCTCTCCAACGACCCGGACCTTCTTTCCTATGGCTCTTGATATTGCCTTCACAATTTTACCGCCCTTGCCTATGAGTTTACCGACCTCACCAGCTTCTGTGATTATTATAACTATCCCGTCAAGGTCTATGGCCCTTTTAAATCCCAGTTTACCTTCTCCAATCCTGTATAGAACCTTCGCAATCTCCAGTTCAGTTTGAGTTACCTCCCCTGTTTTAAGTTTATTTTCACAGCCCTGACATAAAATTCCGCTTTTAAGACAGACATCGCATATTGGCAATACCATTGCTTCTTCCTCCTTTTCTTTAGTGGTTACCGTGATTATCGTGAACAAGGTCACACTGTATAATCCAGGTTTAAAAAGCCATTAGCAGCCCTTAAACCTCTGGAGATAAAATAAAAAGAGCCCGTCTATTTATCACTGCAGCGACCCTATGGTTAATTAATTACTTTGATAAATATAAATTTATAGTTTTGGATGGCAAAAAAATAAGAAGGGATTCCGGGGGCTGGTGTGAAAATCAGAGGAACCTCAGGGTCCTGACAATGAGGTCGAAGTTCCGGCTCTCGGCATCGAATTTATCTGCCGGAGCTGTGCAAAGTATCACATAGACCCTTCCATTGTTCTCTATCCATATTGCCCTCTGCTTTTTCTGTATTCCGCTGTCTGTGATGATGTAAAGGTTTTCGATTGCCTGGTAACTGCCTATGGTCGTGTTGGTCTCCGAGACCCTCCTGTAACTTGAATTTGTGAAAAGGGCTTCATAATTCGCCCTGTACATGTCGTAAAGGTTCCCCTTGAGGTCCTTTGACTGGATAACCACAGAGACCCGGGCAAGACCTGAGGAATCAACGGATGATGGGTCTCCAACCGCTGCAACTGTGTCATTGGCCAGTGAATTCGCTGTTACCCAGTCTGATGGATACTCAAATGAAACATTATTCCCTGTAAACGTTTTTGTCTGGTTTTCAGAGCCTGCATCCTCTGATGTGCAGCCGGATACAGACACAACCAGGACCATGAAAAGGATTAACATGTACCTCTTCATATCATTAACCTCGCTAGGGTGATGATGGCGGATTCTGAGTGCCGCCAGTGCCTCCTGTCCCCTGGTTATCCTGTGGCGTTGATGGTGTGGATGGCGTTGATGGCGTCTGTGGTGTGGATGGTGTCTGTGGTGTTGTGTTTCCCTGACTGAATGTTTTATTGGATGTTACAGTTACATTCTTCACTGTGTCGTTGGAGGATGGGAAGGCGCTCTCATTCACCGTGACTGTCCCCGTGGCCGGAGTTTCTGGCTGAATATTCATGAAGTAAAGACCAAAGCCCGTGCCGAAGAGGAATGCCACCACAAGGACTATGGCCCCTATCAGGGACAGGTTCGGCCTCTTCCTCCTTCTGGTCTCATCTGTCCTGACATATTTTTCAATGAGCTCCTCTTTCTCTTTCATGTCCTTCTTTATTCTTGACTCCTCCACCCAGTGGTCAAGGGGCTTTTCAGGAGTCTCCTGTCCCTGAAGCCTTCTTATGTTCTCCACTGCCTCCAGGGTTTCAAGTTCACGTGTGTACTGTTCCCTGAGTGATCTGTACTCCTTCTCTGAAATGTTTCCCTCTTCACGTTCCCTTTCAAGTTTCTTGAGCTGTCTCAGGAGCATTTTCTTATCCTGGCTAATCATCACCATCTCCTGAATTAAATCAGTGATAATAAACGGATCTATATTGTACTCACCAGTATATAAATTTACAGAGTGCCGCGCCACACCCTTAAAATGACCCGCCCATTGCTCTTACTCACGTTTTAATCGCCTTTGAGGGATCAGAATTAATCAATAATCAGCCATTTCAGGGTATGAACCCAGAATCTTGAAGAATGGGGTCCTATCAGATATACTCCTGAGTATGTCCATTACATGCGGGTCCTTCCGGTGCCCCTGGAAATCCACAAAGAATATGTACTTGCCAAGACCCCTCTTTGATGGGCGGGACTCTATCTTGGTGAGGTTGACTCCCGCATCTGCGAAGAAGCCCAGGATCTCATGGAGTCCCCCTGGTTTATCCTCTGATAGTGAGAAGACTATGGAGGTCTTATCCCTTCCTGTTGGTTCATGGTCACCCTCTGAAAGGACTATGAACCTTGTGAAGTTGGGGTCAAAGTCCTGGATGTTCTCTGCGATCACCTCGAGGCCATATATATCCGCAGCCCTTCTCGTTCCTATGGCCGCGCACTCCCTCCTCCCCATTATGGTCCTTGCAGCTGCAGCCGTGCTTGGTGTTGAGTGTGTTGAGACCCCAAGTTTCTCCAGAAATCCTCTGCACTGTGCAAGGGACTGGGGATGGGAGTAGACCTCCCGGATCTCATTCAGGGAGACACCCCTGTTAACGAGGAGGTTGTGCCTTACACGGAGTATTATCTCCCCCTCTATGCAGAGATCATATTCCCAGGCAAGGAGGTCAAGGGTGACCCCCACCGGGCCCTCTATTGAGTTTTCGATAGGTACAACACCCCTTGAGGCCACTCCGGTTGCCACTGCGCCCAGCACCTCGAGTATTGAGTCGAAGGGGATGAGTTCCTCGCCGACCCTCCGGGCTGCCTCCTCTGTGAATGTCCCCTCAGGGCCCAGATAGGCTATGGGAAGAGATGTCAGTAGAGACCCCCCTTAAGGTAGTTGTTTATCCTGTCTGTTGTTGACTGATAGAATCGCCTTATGGTTGCCCTGCCGTCACGGTAATCTGCAAGGGTGGCTGAGACCCCCAGGCGGACAAGGTGACGTATGAATTCCTCTGCCGTCTCCCGGTCCTCAACGTCGATGACCGTGTCCTCATAGGCTGCCTCACCAGCTGATATGCTCTTTATCCTCTCAAGCATGGGGTATATTATTGCCTCCCCGAGGCGGCGTGCCCTTTCACGGGTTTCATCATCCGATTCATCGAGTTCATAGGCCTGGAAGCCCTCCCTTATGACTCTGCTGAAGAAGAAGGGTCTTCCGAAGTCGAAGGGGTAGCTGAAGGCGTATGCGAGTTCACGTGCATGGGCCTGTGATGAGGTGTACTTGAGGGGAGGCACCTCCATGCTGGGGTCCTTCATAACCACACCCTCCCTTCCAGCCATTCCCAGGGCCCTTATTATATCCGCAACCTCACTGGCGGCCTCATCAATGGGGTAGACCCCAAAGAGGCGCACATTAGGAAGTCCATAGGAATCCAGGAGAGCCCTCCTCTCTTCAACAGGGAGGGGTCTGTTTGTGTTCTTCTCCCTCAGATCGAATACCCTGAATCCGAGGGGTCCGACCTCAGGGTAGTCCTGTGAAACATAGGGGTTGTCCCTTCCAATCATCTCTCCACATATAACAAGGTCCGGGTGTTCCCTGAAGAATTCATCGAGTTCAAGGAGCTCCTGGGCCTTTCGGGTGGTGAATGGGCAGACATGACCCCCCCTTGTGAGTGCAACGGTTTCTCCAGATGATAGGCATGCTATACGGACATTGTAGCCGTTCATCTTTTCCTCTACAGCAACCCTGTCCCTGAAGTGTTCCTGGATGGTGGGTGAGAGTAGCAGTGTCCTCCTTATCTTTGGAAATCCCCTTATGACCTCAGTTTCATCTCCAAGGTAGATCACCGTCCCTGCCTCCAGGTCCCCCAGGGGCTTCTTGAAGAGGAGGGCCTGCATACCCGCAGATTCAAGTAGCCTCAGGCTCCCCCGGGCAAATGCAACCTTTAACCTGGAGGATGGTACCCCTGTCCTTTCCTGGATCAGATCGAAGGGGATGTCACTGTTCATTGAATTCACTTGAGACGTCTTAAAAAAAGGAGGTTTAGAAGACACCCTCTATCTCAACTATGAGGTCAAGGATGTCTGTCTTCGTTACTATACCCTCAACTTCCTGTTTGGTTACAGGGAATCCCCCGTAGCCTGTCTCCAGCATTAGTGATGCCACTTCAGTTACCGGAGTCTCCTCCTCAATGGTCCTCACGTTCTGTTTCATTATATCCTCCACGAGGAGGTTTCTTATCCTTGAGGGTTTGTGCCTGTCCGGGACGAGCTTTCTGAAGTTTATGACGGCCCTTGTCATGTCCCTGGCTGTGAGTATTCCTGCAAGTTCGTCCTCCTCCATGACCAGCAGGCGGCCTATGCCTGCGTCGATCATTATCCTCCTTGCATGGACGACCCTCTCTGCCGGGGACACCGTTATCATCTCTGTGCTCATGACATCGGCTGCAGTGTACTTCTCATAGGCCCTTCCCCTGCAGATGTCAAGGAGGTCTGATTTTGTGACTATACCCATGATTTCACCGTCATGGAGAACCGGAAGGCTTCCGATGTTGTTTTCGAGCATTACGCTTGCTGCGTTTCCGGCGTCCATGTCTGGCTCTGCGGTTATGAGTTCCGGTGTCATGACCGTTGAGACATGGAAGTGGGAGGGCGCCATGTTGCCGTACCTTGAGGATCCGAGTTTGAGTGCTATGTCCTTCTCGGTAACTATACCAACAAGTTCCCTCTCATGGTCGCTGTTGGTGTTTATAACGAGGAGCCTTGAGACGTTCCTTTTATCCATGAGTCTCAGGGCGTCACATATGTTCTGATCCTTATCGATGCAGACAGGATCCTCTGACATGATGTTTTTGATTATCATACTTTCCACCTACTGGATTCCGCTTATTATATCTGTTTTTGTTATTATTCCCACCAGTTCATCGTCCTCAACCACTGGAAGGCCGCTTATACCGTTTTCAAGCATCATGGCTGCTGCGCTGGATGCATCCACAGATGGTTCCACCTTTATCACGTCCTCAGTCATTATGTCCCCTGCTGTTAGCATCGCGATGGTACGGACCCTTTTCTTCTCCTCTGAGGTTCTGCTTATGAAGTAGACCCTCTCGACGGGTATGCCCCTCTCAGGGTCCTCGAAGGTTGCGAATGAGAGGTTCTCTGAGGTTATTATCCCCTCAACTGCGCCGTTATCTGTTACGACCACCCTTGAGATGTTGTTCTCCTCCATGACGCCTATCACATGGGACAGTGTGTGGTTGGGTGTCACCGTTTTAACGTCCTCTGTCATGAGGTCCCTCACCTTCCATCTGCCGGCGCATCTGTCCTTGAAGAACCTGAGAAGGTCCTTCTTGGTTACTATGCCTGCAAGTTCCTCTCCATCCATTACAAGGAGGGACCCCACATTCTTCCTGAGCATGAGCTCCGCTGCATCCCGGGGGGTGTCATTAACATTCACGGTTACGGGGTTCTCTGTCATCACCCTCCTTATGGAGATCTTATCTATTGGTCTCCTCCTCCAGTCGGGGCCGTTAACCCGGAGTTTTCTGGTTATATCGGTCTCAGTCACTATGCCGACCGGTTTACCATCTGCATCAACAACCACGACCCTGCTTATCCCGTGTCTCAGCATGAGGTTCCTTGCATAGGCAACCTGCTGTGTCTCATCCATGACGATGACTTCATCTGTCATTATGCTCCCTATATCCACTGTAACCACCTACCCTGCTATTGCCCTCAGTAAGTCGCTTTCAGTTATTATTCCTGTCAGTTCCCCGTAGTCCACCACGGGAAGTCCTCCTATTCCATGTTCCTCCATGAGCTCACATACCCTTCCCAGGGGTGTTGTGGATGTTACCATGCAGACCTGTGTCTCCATGATCTCGTTTACAGGTGTTGAGAGGACCTCCTCGGCACTGTTGGTTTTCATTGCACTGAAGGCCTGGTTCCTTCCAAGGAACTCGAGTATGTCAGTGGATGTCACTATCCCGACAAGTTTTTCCTCCTCAGGGTGTGGAGTTTTTCTCTCCTCGCCAAGAACAGGTATCCTCCTCAGCCTGTTCCTCACCATTATCTTTGAGGCGCCCTCTATGGGTGTTCCTGGTGTTGTGCTTATCACATTTGCTGTCATGTGCTCCTCTGTCACCTCATCATTGAATACTCCTGCCATGAGAAGCACGAAGTCCCTCTCAGATACTATGCCGGCTATCTTCTCGTCATCATCAACTACCGGTAGTGCGCCGACGCTGTTCTCAAGCATCATGCTCACTGCATCTGCAATTGAGTCCCTGGTGGTTATGCTGATGACGTCCCGGGTCATGATACTTTTAACGGGTTCGTTGACAGCTGCAAGGAAGTTATCATCATATTTTTTATCGATGATCTTGGATTTATCTCCCCCTCCTAAAAAGTCCAGGATATCCATGGCCGTGACTATCCCCTGGAGCTTACCTGTCCCGGGGTTTGTTATTGGAAGCCTCCTGAATTTGTTCTTAACCATTATCTCCGCTGCTTCTTTGATGGTGGCTGTCTGTGGTATGGAAATAACTTCCTTCCTGGCGATGGCCATCACATCGCCTTCATGGTCGAAGTTTCTGCTCTCGAATTCGACGGGACCACGGTCCCTAGACTTTACCAGGTTTATGGTGTCTTTTTTTCTCATTTACACACCTCTCTGGGAGATATACTTACATGAAGTAAGTATCGTTATTACTTAAAGTAATTTTATTAATAAAAACTGGGTTCTGGATGATGGATCCTTCTCTTATCATGGGCCACCATTTCACTTGATATAGGCTTTGAGGACGTCCTCCCTGGACACTATGCCCAGAAGATCGGCTTCCTTCACCATGCTGGGGTCACTCTTTATGAACACCGGCTTCTCAACCACCGGGATCCTGCCGATGTCCCTCTCCAGCATCAGAAAAGCAGCTTTTTCAGAAGGCGTATCTGGTGTTATGGCTATGGGTGGTGTCTTCATTATCTTCTCAACCGCCACTGATCTCACATCCCCGGACTCCCTGTGAATCCTGGCATGGCCGTACCTTATGAGGTCCTTCCTTGTTATGATACCTATCAGTTTGCCGTTCTTCATCACCGGAAGCCCTGAAAATCCTGATTCATCCATCTTATCCCATACAGCTGATACGGGGTCGCTGTGCTGGCAGGTGACAGGTTCAGGTGTCATTATCTCCATCACAGGACTCTTAACTGGTTCATATCCATTTTCAAGGAACCCTGAAATGAAGTCTATGGTACTGACTATCCCGACAAGTTTCATGCTCTCTGTTGACTCAACCACAGGGGCCTGTATTTCACCCGCCCTCACCAGGTCGGCTGCAGCCTTCATTGCCTCCATTTCAGGGGTCAGGATAAGCTTGGGCCTTTCCATTATTCCCCTTGCCTCAAGGTTGGACTTTGTCGCTGTGATGTTAAGCACATCACCCCGGGTTATAATACCTCTCAGTTTTTCCCCGGCGACTACAGGGACGCACCTGAAATCCTCATCCCTTAAAATAGATCTTACTCTTGTGGCGGCGGTTTCAAGTGAGACTGAGACAGGATTTAATGTCATTACGTCTCTTACAAACAAATCATTCACCCTCTAAGTCCTCTTTACACTCCTCACATATGTATTTACCGTCGTACTCCTCAAGGTACTCCTCAAAGTTGCCGCAGATCTCACAGACACCTGGAACTGACCTCTCATTTTCAGGTAGCTGTACCCTGTTCTCCTCAATCCTTGCATTCTCAACAAGGATCTCTGTGAGTTCCGGGGCCACCATCATGACGTCGGAGGATGTCAGGATCCCGACGAGCGCGCCGTCCCTGACCACCGGAAGCCTCCTTATGCTGTTCTTGGCCATCAGCCTCGCTGCTTCGCTGAGCTCCCTGTCAGGTTCTATGCTTATAAGGTTGCGGGTCATTACCTCCCCCACTGTAACCTCACTGGCCTGCAGGTCTCTGGAAACAACCTTCCTTATGATGTCGCTCTCGGTGATGAGTCCCTCTGGTTCGGAGTTGCTCTTGACGATGATGCTTCCAACCTTCTTCTCGGTCATTATTGATGCTGCTTCTGCAACGCTGATGCCAGGGTCTGCTGTTATAACATTCGATGTCATGGCATCATGGACTGTAACCTTTGTTTCCATTTCCATCTGAAAACCTCCTACCTAAGGCCAAGGGCCCTATGCATCTGTGGTATCACGTAAACATCCATATACTTTCCGGCTTCCTGAGACATTTCCAGCAGGCGAGGAGTGTTTTGAGCCCACTGCTCAGGGGGACTGCATGGCTGTATAACCAATGGAAGTCTTTCCGGCTCATCAACGCATTCAAGGAGCCTCTCTGCGAGAGCCCCGATGTAGTCAGCCCCCGTTGTGGGCATCACAACCACCTTACAATATGTATTTACACCTCTTGATATTAATATGTTTATGACTTGAATCTCCCGATCAATGAGGTCACCGGGGCTGGATATATCGGATTCTGTAGTACCTGATCTTAAATTATCTGAAAAATGTTCAGCTATTTTTATATCAACTGAGGCGTAGTCAAAGAGGTGAGCTATCCTCTCTGCATTGCCGGGCAGGGACCCGTTGGTCTCGAGAAGGGTCCTGTGAGGGCTCTCCTCAATGAGTTCTGTGATAAAATCAGGGTAGAGGAGAGGTTCACCTCCTGTGATACTGATTGAATGAAAATCAGGCGTTATTAACCCTTCAATAATCTCTGTAAGTTCAGGAGCTGTGAAGAGCCTCCCGGCTGAGGGGTCTCTGCTCTCTGGTGTGTCACAGTAGCTGCAGTTGAGGTTGCAGCCTGCGAACCTCACAAAGATCTGCCTCCTTCCCACAAGGAGGCCCTCGCCCTGGATGCTGCTGAAGACCTCCACGATGGGTGCCCTCATCAAGATCACCGGGATATCGTGTATATGGCCCCCTGCCCTATACCCTCATTCACACAGACCTCGACGGAGGATATATCATACTTACTGCTCAGTTCCTTGAAGAGGGTTGCGGCAAAGTACCTTGAAAGCTCCTCTGCAGAGCTGGATTCAAGGTCCATGAGGCAGCAGTCCTCCTCGGGTATGCTGTACTTCTTACCCGCTATTTCAAATTTAACTGTTCTGGTGGTGGATGTGAAGTTTATGAGGGGGTTCCTGAGGGGTATCAGGAGTTTATGGTCAAATTCGCTGCATATTCGTCTGACTATATCCTTAACATCCTTGAAGTCAGCTACAAAACCATGCTTACCGCTCCTCTTACCCTCAACCTTAACATCAACTATGTAGGAGTGACCGTGTATGCAGCCGCATGACTCATGTTCGGGTATCATGTGGGCGGCTGAAAACCTCAGGTTTGCGTGTATTCCATTTATAACTATCTTCATCATTACCACTTCAACTGTTGAATGGGGACCCGGGTAGCCTATCCTGAAACACCTTAAAAGATCCGGGTCCTGGCCATATCCTCAGACACACCAGTATCCAGACACCACCAGCATCCCCAGACACCTTAAAAGATCCGGGTCTTGGCTATATCCTCCTCTATGGAATCTATCTCGTGTATATACGCCATTGCAACGTTCTCAGCTATTCCCTTAATGTCATCAGCTGACAGCTCAGGCTTTTCATCCAGGAGCCCAATGGTGTCGACATCCTCTGGTGTTCCCCTCTCATGGATGTTGACGCCCAGATGTATCTTCATGCTGGAGACAGAGGCCGTTGCTATTGAAACTGTGAGCTTAGATGAACCTATGTAGAGGTCATCACCCTCGCGCCTTGTCCGCACACCAGTTCTCATGAGTTCCTCCATGAGCAGCATTACCAGAATCCTCTGCCTGTGGTATGCGAGCCTCAGGCTGGATGGCTGTTCATCGAAGTGCTCAACGATGAAATGGAGGACCTCTTCAGATCTTATCTCCAGTTCAACGTCCTCATAGTCCACTATATTCTTAACGTCCATGGGGCCTATCCATGTTATTATGCTTGAGCCCTTTATTCCCAGTTCACTGAGGGCCCATGCAGGTTCTATCTGACTCCCATCATAGAGGAGGGGATCTTCAAGGTGCTCATATAACATTACATCACCAGCATTATATCTGGAGCTGCCCCTATAAGTAGGATGCTGGGACTGCCATCTTCCTCCGAGATGACAGTATCAATGAATCCAGTGGATGAATCCATGCACGGAGGCCCCCGGCTGGAGATCCAGAGTGAAACTCCAGGGGGCTCACTCAAGGACCAGAAGTTCCCGGTAGCCTGTCCTCCTGTCCATAACCCTCCGCAGTACCCCCTGGTATGGGATCACGGCTATCTCCGCAGTTGTCCTCACCGGGGAGTCCCCCCTGAGGTGGCCCCCGGTAACCCTACCCTCCGAATCTGCAACCGCAATGTGGATGTGCACTCCATCAGGGGAGATGGTCCCCTGGAGTGAGAGGATCTCAAGGGGCCCCTCAACCATGAGTTCTGATTCATCAGCCGTCCTTATCCTGACGCGGTGGAGGCTTCCTATGCCCGTCACCACCACGCCTTCCGAAAAAGCTGCCCTCATCTCCTCCATGAGGTCCATGCCCGGTTCAAGTCTTATGAGAATCATATGAAAAGATTTATAGTCACATCAAGCATTTAATTTATCTATGAGAGCCAGAATCCGTGACTTCATACACACCACTGATGACCTTTTCTTTGCTGTGACCTCATACCTTCATCCTGATGGGAGAATCATATCATTTTTACGTTACATACCGGATAGACATGGTGAAAGATCACTGGACTCTGCAAGATACTCAAAGGTCAGCTCGGACGTGGCATACCGTTTCCTTGAGGATGCACACCCTGAGTACCTTCACCACTATGATGAGCTCGGGGTTCTCATGATGGGCGTGCCCCACGATAGGGTCGAGGAGATACTGAGGCCTGAAAATCGTCTGGAGGAGATAATGGAGTCCCCATCAGATCCCCTCCTCGAAAAGGCTGTTAAAATAGCAGATACACTCCACGATGCAGCCGGGATCCCCTACAGGTCCATGGGAGTCTCTGGATCCATACTGCCCGGGCTCTATGACCCTGAGAACTCCGACATTGACTTTGTTGTCTATGGACTGAAAAACCACCGGAGGGCCATGGAGGCCTTCGGTGAACTTAAGGATGACCCCTCCTGGCCACTCATGGGCCTCGATGAAGAGCTCCTCAGGAGGGTCTACAGCAAGCGGATCGTTGACGACACCCTATCCTTCAGGGAGTTCTGCTGGTATGAGATGCGCAAGAACAACCGTGGAAGGGTAGATGGAACCCTCTTCGATATCCTTGCAGCCAGGGACTGGAGTGAAATAGATGGTCACTGGGGTGATACAACCTATGAGCCCCATGGGACCATAACCATTGAGTGCACAGTCACTGATGCCCTTGAGGCCTTTGACAACCCCTCAAGGTACCTTGTGGATGATGTCAATGTGATTGAGGGCCCTGCTGTTGAGATAGGGGAGGTCGTATCCTTCACCCACACCTATGCGGGTCAGGCCAGGGAGGGGGAGCGCATAGTTGCAAGGGGTAAACTTGAAAGGTTCACCGGAAAATCAGAGGGTTACAGGGTGGTTGTTGGAACAACCAGAGAAGCCATGAATGAATTCATAAAGCTGAAGGATCTCAGACTGGAGTAAACAGAAATATGTGGAGGTTTTTGTGTGAACATTGGACTCATAGGATTTGGAACAATAGGGGCAGGTGTGGTGGAAATATTCAACACCAACCCTGATATCATAATGAAAAAGACAGGGATGGACCTCAGGCTCAGAAGGGTGGTTGACCTTGACATTGAAACCGACCGTGGCGTTGAAATAGATCCGGGGATCCTGTCAACCGACGCAGATGACATTCTCGAGGATCCTGAAATAGACATCGTCATAGAACTCATAGGTGGCTATGAACCGGCGCGTAGCTTCATCCTGAAGGCCATAGAAAATGGTAAACATGTTGTAACAGCCAACAAGGCACTCCTTGCAAGGCACTGGGATGAGATAATGGATGCTGCCAGGGAGCATGGCGTGAGGGTTGCATTTGAGGCCAGTGTTGGTGGTGGTATACCCGTCCTCAGGGCCCTCAACGAGTCCCTCGCAGCAAACAGAATAGAATCCATATATGGAATAATAAACGGTACCGCCAATTACATACTGACCAGGATGGCCTCAGAGGGCATGGAATTTGATGATGTCCTGCGGGAGGCCCAGAGGCTCGGATATGCTGAAAGGGATCCCACCTTCGACATAGAGGGCCATGACACCGCACAGAAGCTAATAATACTCACACTGCTTGGTTTTGGTGTCCATGTACCAGAGAATGAACTCCATGTTGAGGGTATAAGCAGTATAAGGAGGGATGACATTGAATATGCCACTGCAGAGCTTGGATGCAGTGTGAAGCTCCTTGCAACAGCCAGGCTCAATGATGGTGAACTGGAGCTGGGTGTTACACCAACCCTGGTACCACACCATCACCTCCTCTCCTCTGTGAACGGTGTCTTCAACGGGATATACATAACCGGGGACTTCACAGGGCCAGTCATGTTCTATGGGAAGGGTGCAGGGAGGAGGGCCACTGCAAGCGCAGTTGTCGCAGACTGCATTGATATTGCAGTTAACCCTGAGGGATCAATGCCCACAGGTCCAGGCGTCAGGGTTGTTGAGTCAGTGAGGGACTTCTCCAGGACAACCTCAAGGTACTACATAAGGCTTGATGCCGTAGACAGGGCAGGGGTGCTCCATGAAATAGCCGGAGCCTTCAGCAGGCACGGTATAAGTATAGAATCAGTGACCCAGAAGGGCGCCCATGAGGGTGAAACTGTGCCGATCTACATCGTAACCCATGAGGCAAGTGAGGGGGCCATCCAGGGGGCCCTCTCTGAGATATCAGAGATCAGGTGGGTGAGGGGTGAACCCCTGCGCCTCCGGATACTCTGAACCAATAAATTTTTTAAATGTTAGTAATAATTTAATATTAATTAATATTATAAAGTGTGGTGATCAGATGTCGGTTGCTGTGTCCATGATATCCGAATTCATGTTCTGCCCCCTCAAACTGTACCTCCGGGAGGTTCTCGGGGTGAGGGAACCCATGAGACCCGAGGCAGTACACCTCAGGAAGGCCTACCTTGACTTCAGGGCAGCGGCAGAGAGCATCACCCGGAAACTGGAAGATGATGTTGGGGTGGATGAACTGGAATCAATGCTGATGGAGGACCTTGAGAGAATTCTGGGGGACCTTAATGAGGGTGAAAGGGATCTGATAGCTGAACCCATGGTATTTGAGGTGAGGACCATGGCACTGCGTATAGGGAGGGCCATGAACATCCTGGGGGGCCAGTGCGACAGGGTGGCCTCCCTCCTCTTCCCACCCCTCATCAGGGACTACCCCATATATGATCCGTCCATCGAACTGCATGGCCGTGTCAGCATGGAGATAAGTGGTGGTTCATATCACCCCCTCAAGTTCAGGACATCCCTGCCACCTGCAAGTGGGGTATGGCCCTCTGACAGCCTTGAAATAACGGCCCAGGCAATTCTGGTTGAGAGAGAATTTGAAACAGAGGTCATGGTATCCTTCATAGACTATATCCTGCCTGCAGAGCGGCGGCCGGTGGTGATAGATTACCGCAGGAGGGAGTACCTCTTCGATGTGCTTGATGAGATAAGGAGGATAACCGAGGATGGTGAGGTTCCCTCCGTGGATCTGAACCCATCAAGATGTGCCGGTTGCAGCCTTGCAGAGGTCTGCTCCAGGGAGGGTCCGTGCTGACTCAGTGACCCCTGTTACCTGGCGGATGAATGTCGCCGGGATCAGAATACATGATTTTCATCAGAGGATGTGGGGCCTGCAAAGATTACCATACTCTGAACCAGATCCGGTGATTTTTTTGAGATAATTTCCCAGAGTTTAAATAATTGTTTCAACATAATACCTATGGTGATGCTATGAAGGAGGAACTTCTTAAAAAGTGTGAAAATCTGGACAGTCCGGATATAATGAGCAGCTGCCGTGTTCTCCTGGAACTTGCTGAGAAGAAGAAGGATGAGATACCTGAGGAGGACCAGAGCTACCTTGAAATGGCAGAGAACCTGAAACCATCAGACGTCTCAAAGGTCCTGGAACTTGCCCTCAAAATAAGGGAAAGCGGTGACATAAAGGACACCGAACTCAAAAACGCTGCAAGCAAGCTCATAAGGGCAATTGAGATGAGCTGAATCTTTTTTCTAAAATTTTTTACCCCTTATCTTTTCTATACTGAAAACAGCGGTATCAGCCACCGCCATGACACTCATAACCCCTGCCTGTATGGGGTCTGTTACAACGAGGTCAGCCACATCGGTGACGCTCCCCGGCATGTTGAGGCTGATAACCGTAATATCATGTTCCCTCTTAACCACCTCAACGGCCCTTGTGATTTCACCGCCCATGAGGGACCCTGCAAGTACGAGGGCCGCCACCCTCGGTAGTCTCCCCACAGCCCTCACTGCCTCTGCAAGCTCCTCCTCTCCAACCAGGGGTATGGTGTCGATGCTTATACGTTCACCCCTGATGTTGTGCCTGTCGGCCTCACTGATGGCCCCCATTGCAACCTGGGAGACCTGGGCTCCCCCACCGATTATGATTATCCTCTTACCATAGATCTCCTCCAGTGACCTGTGTACCTTCACATCCAGTACCGTGCTGGAGGATTTCAGCTCATCAATGAGGGACTCCCGGTCATCTATATCCTCAAGTTCCATGTATATTGCGCCATGACCATCCCTTTCAACGTAGAGGTGGGCGTAGGTGATGTTTATATTCCTTGAGGCTATCATGCCGGTTATCTCACTGAGAACACCTGGCCTCTCCACGGTCTTTATGCTCAGAGCCACTGAACTCATTAAAATCACTGGATCAATCTGATGCCTCAAGGAGGGCCTTCTCCCTCCTCCAGAGGCTCAGGTAGTTATCATCATCCCCCACAGGCACTATTTTAAGTCCGAGTTTCCGGTGCTCCTCTATCCATCCCTCATCAAATACAGGGACCTCTATCTTTATGTGCTCATCGGTGGGGTTTACAACTATCAGGTTACGGTAGGGGAACTCAAGTTCAACTATGTACCCTCCGAGGCTTATCATGTGCCTTGGTCTTATCACTATCTTCATACTATCACCTTCAGACAAATGCTGTGACCAGTGCCAGGACCCCGAGCACCGAAGCCGCCGCCGTTACAGGGTAGAACTGCTTGAATGTGAATACAGGTGCAAAGGCGCTGAATATGGCCATGAGGACCGGGAAAACTGCCGCAACTGCAATGTTAACCAGTATGCCCCAGCTGAGTATGTTCGGTGGCACTCCCAGGAAGAGGACTGAGAAGAGACACCCCAGTGTGAACATGAGGAACCCCCTGGTTATGTAGACAAATGCCCGGTAGCGTGCGGCATACTCCATGTATGGCCCCTCTATCACATCAGCCTTTGTCTTGAGGATTGCGAAGGGGTACTCGTTGAGGAGTATCATGTATCCTATGAAGAAGACAACGGCCCCCACCACACCGGCCAGGGTAAATAGGACGGGTCCATGGATCGCCTGATATGCCACTATGTCCTTCAGGAAGATGCTACCTGACATCACAGCCGGCACAAAGAGTGCAAGGTAAATTGGGAAGGAGCCGAAGGCTATCAAACGGAATGCCCTCATTGAGCTCAGATCCTCGAGGAAATACCTCTGAAGATCCGGGTGCTTCGCCCCCCTTGCAAGGTCAGGGAAGGGCATCCCCATGGACATGACAGACCTTGAGAGGGAACCCATGAATACATATATGACCTCCTCTATCTTAAGGAACCCGACGATGGCGACAAGGCTTGCCAGGGCCCCCAGAGTGTACATGGGTGGTATGAGGAAGAGCAGTATTAGGAGGGCTGATATGAAGCCTACTATCGGGAGTGAATTGTAGAGCCTTGGCAGGGGTGAGCATGGCTTAACCGTCTTTTTATAGAAGAACTTCAGGGCCGCCATAAGCCCCGGGCTTGAGACAGGTGGTCCTATCCTCTGCTGTATCCTTGCATGCACAAATTTTCTTTCAATACCAGGGAGCCAGAGGCTCACAAGCAATCCCAGGATTACTGTTCCCAAAACCGTTGCAACTGCGTATGATGGATCCATTAAATCACCTGCGAGGATTATCAGACAGATCTACAATTTCTATGGCCCTGTCTGTGCATGTGAAACAGGGGTCGCACTGCACTATGCCCAGCTGGGCGTCCGTGATGTGGTGGCCTATGCATGCATACTGCATTGCCCCTATGTTTGACATGGAGGGCGTCCTTATCACCGAGCCCCTGACCCTTCCATCCTCTATGGCATATGAGTGGTAGAGTCTGCCACGCGGTGCCTCCACATAGCTCCTGACAATGCCTGTGTCCTGCATCTCCCAGCTCCTGTCAACAACCCTGCCCCCGGGTAAATCCCTGAGGGCCTGTCTTATGATCTTCACTGATTCAAATATCTCAAGGACACGCATGAGGAGGTTTGCCCTCACATCACCACCATCCTGTGTTATCACATCAAATTCAAAGGGGTCGTAGCATGGCATTTCACGCCTGATGTCAAGGTCCACGCCGGTTGCCCTCAGGGTTGGTCCTGTGACGTGTAACCTCAGCGCATCCTTTCTGCTTATGGGGCAGACCCCTGTTATACGGGACATTATCATGGGATCGGAGGTGAACCTCTCTGCGAAGGCCTCCACCTTCTCCTCGATGAGGTCAATACCCTCCCTTATCCTCTGTATCTTCATCTCATCAAGGTCAGCCCGGGGCCTTATTCCACCTATTATGGGGACGCCGTACTGTACCCTGTTACCCCCTATGAGTCTTAGAAGTTCCATGACAGTCTCCCTTATGTAGAAGAGCCTCATGGAGAATGTCTCATGGCCCAGAACCTCATTTCCATGTGCAAGGTAAAGTAGGTGGCTGTGGAGCCTTTCAAGTTCACCGACGATGATCCTAATGTAGGATGCCCTCTCAGGTATCTCAACCCCGAGGCCCTTCTCTGCAACCAGTACCGAGTTCCAGAGGTGGACGCCTGAACAGATACCGCAGACCTTCTCGGTGAGACTGTTGGCCTTCTCAACCGGGAGGCCCTCCATTATCCTCTCGATTCCCCTGTGGTTCACGCCAACCGTTATCTCGGCGTCCCTTACTATCTCATCCTCCACGAAGAGCCTTACACGGTATGGTTCTATGGCTGCTGAATGCACGGTCCCCATTGCTATTTCTGTCTCTATTATCTCCTGTTTTCCATCCATTGTAAGCACCTGAATCTGTTCAATCCGCCTCCAGCAGTTTTGGAAGTGCCGCAACTGCACCTGCAAGTACGTCCTCTGGCCTCACTGCGCAGCCCGGGACCCTGGCATCAACGGGTATGACCTGGTCCACCGGACCGCAGATCTCCTCAGAGGGTATATCCCCATGTATGTTCTTGTAGACACCGCCCATGAGTGCGCATGCGCCTGCAGCTATAACCGCCTTTGGTTCGGGTATTGCATTGTATATGGCCTTCAGTGGTTCCTCGTTCTGCTTTGTCACCGGACCCGTTACTATGAGGACATCAGCCTCCCTCGGGTTCCATGTTAGGAATATTTTGTACTGTTCAGCATCATATTTCGGTGAGAAAACTGCGTTTACGATTTCTATATCGCAGCCATTGCATCCCCCTGTGTATACGAGCATTGCATGTACTGCCCTTGCCCTTGAAAATGATTTAAGTCCCATTTTGCATCACCTGATCCTCCTTGCAGCCTCTGCAAGGGTAGTGCTCTTCATAACACTCTTATCAGCCAGGAACTGGGATATGAATCTGAGCTTATCCTCTGATATCTTAACTGGTTTCTGCAGCACCCTCCCGGCGTCGAAGTCGACCTCCCCCACATCGTTGGGGTGTATGGTTCCGGGTTCGCCGAAGAGTGCGTAGAGGGGGCAGAAGTCGTGACAGTAGTAACAGTGCACGCATTTTTCACTGTTCAGTACCGGTATCTGTTTCTTCACGAGCCCCTCAATTATCTCAACGGGGTCATCCAGGTCCCTCATCTCAATGGCCCCTGTGGGGCAGGCGTTGGAGCACCCTGCGCATCCTATGCATGAGACCTCAGCGACCTTGGGTTCGGGTTCCACCCTCCCCTCAAGGATCCTCCTTCGCAGTTCCATATCTGTCACACGGTCAGCTGCAAGGAATATCCTCTTAAGGTTGGTGTAGGATCCCTCCAGCATTATCCTTAGAAGATTCTTCACATGATCCACCATCCATTAATCTGATGCAAATTCCCTCTCAAATATCACGGCCCTTGCAGGGCATATGTTGGAGCATGCCCCGCAGTGTATGCATTTATCATCATCAACTACCATCAATCCGCTTTCATCCCTTGATATGGCATCCTCTGGACACACATCCAGACAGAGGCCACACCTTATGCAGAGCCTCGGGTCTATGAGGGTGAATCCTCCCTTTATACTTCTCTTCTTCATGGTTGTTCTCGGTATCGCATCGACAGGGCAGTGTATCCCGCACTTCTCACAGAGTATGCATCTGTCGGTGTCCACCTCTATGGATCCCCTGCGCAGTGTTATGGCATCCACAGGGCATATCTCAGAGCAGATACCGCATGATATGCAGTCCTCTGAGACTGATCCATCCCATCTGACCGTCTGGAAGCTCCTTGCCTCGCTAACATCACAGGCGTTAACGCAGCGGCCGCATGAAACACAGTAGCCCCTGAGCTCCCCATCAACCATCCGCAGCGTACCCACAGGGCATGCCTCAATGCAGGGTGTCTCATCACAGTCCCTGCAGAGTGTCGGGTCATATCTTAGTCTGCCATCAACCATCCTGAGGGCGCCCCTCTCACAGGACTCTGCACAGAGGCCGCAGTTGAGGCATGACACTATGCTGCCCTCCCTACTCTCCTCTGCCCCTCTTATTTTCACCTTAAAGTCGTCAAGGTATATTGCATTGCTGGGGCATTCCCGCATGCATTTGAGACAGAGGGTGCATTTTTCAGGGTCGATTTCGAGGTCCTCTATTGCACCGACCGGACAGACATCCTCACAGACACGGCACTCCGTGCATACGCCCTCCCCGGTATCAACAATAATGGCGCCTGTGGGGCAGTAGTACTGGCACCTCCTGCAGAGGGTGCATCTTTCGGTGTCGGTGACCACGTTGACCCTGGTGGCCTCATGACTCCTTGGAGTCCTCTTGACCGGTGGTTTAACTGCAAGGTTCAGTGATTCAAGGAATCGAAGCTGTCTGTCCTCTATGAGGTCAAAGGCGTCCACCCTTGCACCGAGGGGACATGCGTCCACGCAGAGACCGCACCTTGCGCATATGCCCTTAACAACACCATCCTCTATCTTTATACTGTTAACAGGGCAGGTCATCTCACATACACCGCAGGCATTGCACTTGGCCCTGTCAACAACGTATCCACCGTACCTGTTCCTGCGTATTGCCTTGTTGGGGCAGGCCTCCATGCAGGCGCCGCAGGTTATGCAGCTGAAGGCCCTGCCATCAATCATCCTTATGGCTTCTGTAGGGCATGCCTTAACACATTCCCCGAGTCCCTCACATTTTCCTGTTGATATGAACATGATCATAACCCCATGAGATTATCCGCGTCCAAGTAAGATCCTGCCTGCCATTATACCCACTGCTGCAGCCACAAATCCTGTGGCGACCGGGAGGTCCGTGTAGTAAGGGAATGGACCAAGGTTCCAGGCCACGAGGATGAGGGCCAGGATCAGCACTATGTAGGACGACGGCGGGAACCTGTCATCCCTTATCCTGCTTCCGAGTATGAATCCCAGTATGAATCCAAAGATTATTGGTCCTGTGAACATTTCTCAACTCCCCTCTATTCGGTGACCTCTTCACCCCTGAACTCCATGAAGGTTATAACAATTGCACTGAGACCCACCATGACCTTCAGGCCGACCACGATGTTCAGGTAGGGTATTATACCTGCATCTGTGGGGTCAGGATAGTTGAAGAACCCGCTGACAGCCTGAGATACTCCGTACAGGTCAACTCCCAGGTTGTAAAGGAAGAAACCTGAGAATAAGAGGCCGCAGAGTCCGAGACCAACGTACCCGAGGGCTCCTATGCTCTCCATTGCAGACATGAATTCATGGGAAAACTGGAAGGGGCTCTTTTCAATTCCATAGACAACTGCACAGAATATGAACCCTGCTGCAACCATGGCACCGCCCTGGAATCCTCCGCCGGGTGTTATGTGTCCTCCCAGTACTGTGAGGATTCCGAGACACATTATGAATATGGCTGCAGGGAATGCGAATATCTTAAGTATGGTACTCATCTCTCCTTCCCTCCCTTATCTGAACTCCCAATCTGAACCTTACCCCTTCCAAAGACCAGAAGGGTTACCAGTACCGCTGTGACGAGTATGAGGGCCTCCCCCAGGGTATCGTAGGCCCTCCAGTCAAACACCACAACGGTGACCATGTTGGGGGCTATCTTTGTCCCGAGGTAGTTGTATATGATGCTTATACCTGGGTTTATCATCCCGCTAAGGTCTATTATGGCGTCGAAGAGTGTCACCCCAAAGAGTCCCAGTGCCACTGTGGCCATGAGGCCCCTCAGTGATTCAGACACCGGCACCACCCCAGTAGAATATGGATACAAGTATCCCCAGTGTCAGGAGTACGTAGAACATCATTGTGCTGAAACCATCCCCCTGCTCGGTCCTGAGCCTCGCCGACAGCGGAAAGGATGTCAGCAGAACCGCTGCAAGTAAGAGAACCGCGATGACCATCAGGATGAAGTTCAGCTTCCTGAGCATCACCGCGGCTATGAGGACCGCTGATATGAACGTTATCTCGGCTGTTAGGGCGGCTGAGACTGAGATGTTGCTCTCACCGTCCCCCCTCTCTTCTGTGACCTTCCTTATCCTGTTGATTATCTCATCATAGAAGTTCATTCCATCCCCTCTCATATTATAAGACCCTGTATGAGTGCCGTGAACTGTGAGGTTGCAAGCCATGGTGCGATTCCAAGGACGGTGCAGATTATGATGAGCACCACCATTGAGAAGACCGTTGACCTGGGCACGGACCGGGATTCAAGTTCCATCCCCCTGGGCTCCGGTTTGAGGTAAACCGAATAGAATGCCCTCATGAATGTCATGAAGGTTACTATGCTGAGGAGTATCATGAGGATACCGAGCTCAGGGAACCCTGCCTGGATCGCTGCCTGGATCAGACGGAGTTTGCTCTGGAATACGTTGAATGGGGGCACACCTGCCATTATGAACCCTGACAGCATCACAAGGCCCGCGAGTCCTGGCTTATATGCCAGTAGGCCCCCCATGCCCTCAGGGTCTGTTTTACCCGTCATGTAGAATATGGTTCCAAAGCCCAGGAATATGCATGCTGTTATCAGGGCCTCGTTTACTGCCTGGAATAGTCCGGCTGATATGCTGGCGGCTGTTCCGAGTCCAAGACCTATCCCTATGTATCCCAGTTCCCCCACTGCAAGGAAACCTATCATCCTCCTCAGATCGGTCTGCATGAGTGCCATGCTTATACCGAGGACCATCCCTGCCAGGGAGAAGAACACCATGACCCACCTGACGAGGGGGACATGGTAGAACATTCTGAGTATCACAATGGCCAGGGCCGTGAATGTGAAGACAGAGAAGGCCTGGAGGAGTGCGGATCCGTGGGGGAGGGCCTTGCTGTAGATGGCAGATTTTATTGTGTGGAACGGTGGCAATCCTGTCCCATACAGCCACCCGAAGATGAGCAGTGCTGATGCCAGGAGGAACAGTGGGCTTCCCGGGTTAACGAGACCGCTCCTCATGGAATATACGATGTCAGATATGTTCACGTTACCTGTCAGAGCCAGGAGGATGGCCACACCCAGCAGCAGCATGGGGGCCGCAACACCCCCTATCATCATGTACTTGAGGGCGGTTTCATAGTTACGCTCCACCCCCGAACACAGGACCACACCCACCTGTGCCAGGGCCGCTATCTCAAAGAAGACATAAAGGTTGAATATGTCGTCCGTGAGGACTATTGCTGTGACAGCGGCGGTCCCCATGAACATCAGGAATGCATAGACCCCGGATGGCCTTCTAACCTCATTGAGTGAGGTTAGGACCGCCAGGAATGTTACCACTGAGAGTATCAGGAGAAATATCCTCTGGGCGCTTCCAAACACATAGGTTATCGCCGGGTGGAATGAGTACAGATAGGACGATTTTATGGAACCCGGCAGACCCGCTGCAATTGTTGAATTTTCAGATAGAGGCGCGTATCCTCCAAAGTAATGGACACCGTAACCTGCAAGTAGGGGTATTATGGGGAGAAGGACCGCCACTGCAACTGCCAGTGCCCGTACGGTCCTGTCCCTTCCATGCAGGAGGTTCAGGAGAAGTGCGCATAGAATCGGTAAAACCACCATGACCGGTATGAGTGGATTCATAGTTCCTCACCTGTTAGATTCCTCATTTTATCACTCTTCAAGCACCTTCGATGCGCTGATGGTGCCGTGTTTATGGTACAGTATTATTATTATGCCGAGCATGACAGCCAGGGTGCTGGCCCCTATGACTATGCTGGTGAGCACCAGTGCAAAGGGGAGGGGGTAGGCTGCGTTCTGGGCAAACCATGACCCTGACATTCCCGGCAGGTAGATGTAGACTATGCCCCCCGGTTTATATCCGAGGGTCACAAGGAAGAGGTTAACACCGTCGGCTATGAAGGAGAGGGCTATAACCTTCTTTATGAGATTGTCTATGAAGATCACTGCAACGGCGCCTATGACCATGAGGCTTCCTGCCGTCAGAAGTGATGCCAGCTGTAGGGATATCATCATTCTTCCTCCATTCTCATTGTCTTGTAGGCTGCAAGGGCAAAGAATACCGGTATTATCGCTGACCCGACTATTGCCTGTGTCAGGGCGACGTCCGGTGCAAGGAGTAACTGGTAGAGGGCGGCTATTGCTGCCCCCGGGACCCCTGTGAGTATGGCTGCCTTGAGGAGGTCCCTCTGGACAAGGGCCAGTACAGCTCCGAGTATGGCTATGATCATTATCACGTATTCAATCATCTAATCTCCCTCCCCATAGTGGTGGGCGTTGGCTATTGCATGGGACACAAAGGGCACCAGTATGAAGTAGGTGGCTGCAAGAAGTGGCTCGCCAAGTGCAAGGAGGGCGAGTATGCATGCCACGTCAGCTATCCCCAGGATATGGATCCTGGCATACAGGACACGCTCGATGTCATCCCTGAACCTGAGTATCCCCAGGGCTGCGAGTATCACAAGTATGGATGATATGAAGAGAACCGCTGATTTCAGGATTACCAGATACATTCTATCAACCCCTCAGAACCCTTGCAAATGCTATTGTACCAACAGGCCCAAGGAGGACCAGGGCGTAGGCTATGTCACGGCAGAACCCGACACCGTACATCCTGTTTATGAGTATGAGTATGGTTGCAATGGCTATGCTCAGACCTGAGATCCCCACAAGACCCATCCCTATACTTCTGCGTGTTGCTATCCTCACGGCTGCAATGCTGAATACTGCAAGGGATGCGAGAAGCGTGTACTCTGCGATCATCAGTATATCCATGGGAACCACCTATTCAAGCATCCCCTTTATGTAGGGCTCAAAGGGTATTATGTCCTCCCTTTCCCGCGGGTAGATGGCTGCGACCTTCAGGACCCTGTTTTCAGAATCCAGGTCGATGGAAAGGGTTCCCGGTGTGAGTGTTATGCTGTTTGCGAGTATTGTCTGGGACACTGGCCTTGTGAGTTCCGTCTCTATCTCAACTATTACAGGCTTTACATTTCCATTCAGGGTTCTTGCTGCCACGTCAACCGTTGCCTTGAGTATTTCATATATCAGGACCAGGAAGTAGGCGATGCCGTACAGAATCCTCGTGATAAACATTTTATAGCTCCCTTCACTTTGGTATCAATAATTAACATGATTATTTATGATAATATAAAGTTTTCTATATAAATCGTAATAAAAATCAGGGATCCCGTGATTAAACACCTGAAAGAGAATAAACCGCCAGAATCGCCCATAAAACAAGCATCAGGACCCCGAAGCCCCTGCGGAATGTCCTCCCTGATAGTGGCCTCATGAAGCGCACCCCTGAGGGTGTGAAGGAGTCAAGCATATCATGACTTATGAAGCCCAGGAGCAGTGGTCCCATTATCGTGTAAAGGTTCATGACAGGGAAGTCCGTGAGGAAAACCCCCAGGAGTGTCACCAGCACAAAGGGCAGAATCAGCAACCTGTTCAGAATTATGAATCCAAGGACAGTCAGTATAACCACAAGGGAAGCCCTTCCATCAAGACCCAGTGACCGCAGAAGGAAGAACGATGCCAGTACAAAGACCGTCAGACATGCTGAGAGTATAAGCGCCCCGATAAGAGAATGTGTGAAGCCCCTGTGCCCTGAAAGGTAAAATATCAGGGCCAGGTCCATCAGGGCTATTCCAGCAAGGTAAGGAAGCCCCAGGATGTAGAACACCAGGAATATCACAAGTCCAAGGAGGAATATCGTTGAAACACTCCCAGATTTAACCTCATGATCCATATCAGGTATCATGGCCCCTATAAGCGCCAGTGCCACCGGGAAAACAGCCGGAAATACCGGGATGGCCATTATAATTGAAATAAGAGCATGTTTCCTGTAAGACGACAATCACAGGACCTCCATACAGTTAATGAACCTCAATCCATCAGAATGCAACATCCCCCGGACCCCACACATCAATTAGCCTCAAAGACAGCCAGGCACCCCCTCCACCAGGATTCCCATGTACTCCAGGAATAACTTCATCTGGAGGAGGGACCTCTCATAACTGCCCTCCCTGACAGTTCCATTCTCAGATACAACCTCACATGTGACAGATGGTATGCCTGCAAGGTTGCATTCGTCCTCCAGGGCACCCATGTAACTGGAGGAAGCCCTCTCATAACACAGGACCCTGGATGAGGTCCTTGAAGTTATGTGGCGGGCTATCTCAACACTCTCTGGTTCAGGTTCCTCTGAGCAGAAAACTCCCTCAACACCGGGTCTGCTCCCGGGTGCAGTTGAATGAAAGTCAGCCAGGGCATCAACCCCGAGTTCAAGTGCTCTCCTGAATATGGCATTTGTAACCGAGCCGGGTGTGCCGGCTGAACGGTTAAGGTCACGGCCCCTGCACCAGCGAATGTTCTTCATGGTGGCCCAGGGGGCGGCGATGGGTATAACATGAACCTTTCCAGAGATATCAGATGATGCGAGGTGCTCCAGAAGGCGCATGGCCGCTAACTGCGGGGGTATCTCGTTTCCATGGACACCGGCCACAACCATGACAGATGGTCTTCCAGAGCCCAGGCTAAGCATTACAGTCCCCTTTAGGGAGTATTCTGCAATGACCCGAGGATACCCATCATGTATATAAGGCTTTAATGCAGGGTTCCTGGTAATATCCCCTCCCGAACCATCATGTATCAGTGAAACCTCAACTGAATCCTCACTTACAAACATCAGGGTCACCTGAATTGCTGGCACACTTCCAGGAAAATCCATATAACCAGCGGCAGATGGGACATACACTTATAACTTATCCCGTATTAATATCTATAGTGTTGTAATAAAAACATGAGCGTATCAGAATGATTCCATTTATAAGTTGAAGGTGATTGCTGTGGATAAAGTGGTTCTTGCTTTCAGTGGAGGCCTTGACACATCAGTGTGTATCAAACTCCTTGAGGAAAAGTATAACATGGAGGTCATAACTGCCTGTGTGGATGTTGGTCAGCCGCGGAATGAAATTGAAAGACCTGCCATGGTTGCCGAGAAACTCGGAAACTACAGACACTACACAATAGATGCACGGAGGGAGTTCGCAGAGGACTACATATTTCCAGCCATAAAGGCCAATGCGGTTTACGAGGGTTACCCCCTCAGCACTGCCCTTGCAAGGCCTCTGATAGCTAAAAAGATAGTCGAAGTGGCCGAGAAGGAGGGTGCATCTGCAATAGCCCATGGATGCACAGGTAAGGGTAACGACCAGTTCCGTTTCGAGGCTGTTATAAGGTCAACAACGGACCTGGATGTCATCGCCCCCATAAGGGACCTCAACCTCACAAGGACAGAGGAGATGGAATACGCCAGATCCTGTGGGATACCACTCCCCTCAGACAAGCTCTACAGTATAGATGAGAACCTCTGGGGACGTGCAATAGAGGGAGACATCCTGGAGGACCCGATGGTTGAGCCCCCTGAGGATGCCTTTGAATGGACAAGACCCATCCATGAGACCCCGGAGGACCCTGAGACCCTTGAAGTTGAGTTCCGCCACGGTGTTCCGGTTGCATTGAATGGTGAGGAACTGGAGCCCCTTGAACTCATAGGCCTTGCAAATGAGGTGGCAGGAAAACATGGCATTGGCAGGGTCGACATAATGGAGGACCGTATAATAGGTATGAAGAGCCGGGAGGTCTATGAGACACCGGCGGCCTTCCTGCTCCTGGAGGCCCACAGGGGCCTGGAGCAGCTTACACTCACAAGAAGTGAGCTCAGGTTTGCCGACATAATAAGCAGCACCTATGCTGAACTGGTGTACAGTGGTCTGTGGCATGACCCCCTCCGTGAGGACCTTGACATGGCAGTAAACCACATGCAGAGGCGTGTCACCGGTACAGTAAGGGTTAAACTACACAGGGGCAGCATGCGTGTCACTGGAAGGGAGTCACCCTACAGCCTATACAGTGAGGAAATAGTATCCTTTGAGGATAAGACCCTTGACCAGAGGGAGATGGCCGGGATGGTCAAAAACTATGCCCTCCAGGCTGCCATATACAGCAGGGTTTGCAGGAAGGAGAGCTGATGGAAGGTCTCTCATTCCTCATACTCATCGTAATCGCCACCTTCATTGTTGCAGGGGGCCTGGCATCCCTGAGGATACTTATGGGTTTAGGTAAGAGGGTCCTCACAGTTGCAGGGAACATGGTGGCAGGCCTCATCCTTCTGCTTGCTGTGAACATACTGCCCTTCATAAACATTCCCCTCAACCCCCTCACGGTTCTTGTGGCGGGTTTCGGGGGGATAACCGGGGTCGGGATTCTCCTCCTGGGCAATATAATTGGGCTGATCTAACCCTGCTAATTATTTTTAAATTTGAGAAGGGAGTGACATCACAGGGACCATAGCAGGCATCAAAAACCATAGAACCCCATATCCATCACAGGGGGGATCATATCAAGCATATCAGATGCTGTGAAGCCATTGCCATACTTCTCCATCGCCAGCTCACCTGCCATCCCATTTATGAACGCTGCCAGTGAAGCGGAATCAAAGGATGAAAGGCCCAGTGAACGCAAACCAGCTGTTAAACCTGCAAGGGCGTCCCCAGTACCCCCAACGGTCATTCCAGGGCACCCTGTTTTGTTGAGACGTGACCTGTCCCCCTGGAATATCATGTCAATTCTCCCCTTGAGGAGGACCGTCCCCATTATCCTGGATGAGATTGACTGGAAGGCAGATACACGTTCCCTGAAGTCATCAAATATCATGGATTTCAGCTTAAAGAAGCTGCGGAACTCGGCCATGTGGGGTGTCACGGTCAGTTCCCTGTATTCACTGACATCAGAGTAATCCATGAGCCTGAGTGCATCCGCATCGAGTATGAGTGGCTTTTCCATTTCATGGAGGTCCTCAATGACCCTCAGGAACGTCCTGGCCGTTGACGTCTCCCTGCCTGCACCACAGCCCATGAGAACTGAATCAGACTTTTCTGCAAGTTCAAGGATTTCATCAAGGGATTCCATTCCAATGTAGCCCCCATCGAGTTCCCGGACTATGATGTCAGGTGAGAGTGACCTGATGGCCCTGGCGGCACTCTCCGGAGCTGCCACCATTACGATATCGGCTCCCGCCCTCAGTGCTGCCTTTGCTGCTATTGCCGGTGCCCCAGAGTACTGTCTGCTTCCCCCTATGATAAGAACCCTTCCATTTTCGCCCTTATGACTTCCAGGACTCCTTGAGGGCATCCTCAGGAGATCACCCGGGCCCATGAATACCTCAGCCGCAGGGGGTATGCCTATGTCCCTCACAACGATCTCCCCTGTGACTGCAGGATCCGCAAGCTTAAGGCCGTCCTTCATCCTGTGAAATGTCACTGTCAGGTCCGCAGACACAGCGATGTCATCGACTGCACCGGTTTCAGGGTTCAGACCGCTCGGTATATCCACAGATACCCTGAAGGCATCTGATCTGTTCATGATTTCAATGGCTGACCTCGATGGTTCTCTAAGAGACCCCCGTACACCCGTACCCAGTATGGCGTCAACCACCACATCAGCATCCAGTGGGTTGATTTCAGATGAATCCCTGACCACCTCCACCATGAATCCGCCTGGATGGGGCTGCATTGCCCCAAGGACCTTCCAGTTTACCAGGGCCTCCTCTGAGACTATCCTTTCAGGGTGACCGAGTAGCTGGACCTCCACGTCAAAGCCCATGTTAAGGAGGTGCCTTGCCGCCACGAATCCGTCCCCCCCGTTTCCTCCTGAACCACAGAATATAGCAACCCTCCCCTCATCCACCACATTCCCTATCTCCTCTGCCACAGCTCTCCCTGCGTTCTCCATGAGGGATAGTCTTGGAACACCCAAGTATTCCGCGTTAATGTCTGCTGCAGCCATATCAACCGGTTTCATTCTGACATCCTCCTGACCAAGGATCAAAGATGGGTATCCTCCACAGCACAGGATCAGGCAGGCTTCCTGAGTTTATTGAAGCCTCCTTACCCAGCAGAGAGAACCCCCCTCCCCGGGTTAAAGAGGGTCTGGAATTTATTGAAGCTTGTTTATCAATACTCCAGTCATTCAGTGCACCGGTGCAGATTTTCGTGACCCGTGCGGATGGAATACTCCTAATTTATATTGTTGTCTGCAGATTATTAATATATCAATACCAGAGCGAGGTTTCCCATGCCACCCCAAAGGAATCCAATGGAGAGTATCCAGTACGTTCCCATCTCAATCATATACTACGCCCTCGCAGCCCTGACAGCCCTCATAGCATATGGCATACTGGGTTCAATCTACATAATGGGCCTTGACTTCTACAACGCAGTCTACTTCACCATTATAACCATTGCAACCGTTGGTTACGGGGATATAATCCCTCTTACCATACCCCAGAAGATATTCTCCGTGACACTGGCCCTGGGTGGTGTGGGGCTGATTGCATACGTTTTCAGCTTAACCGTTTCGGTGGTTACAATGACCCTGCAGGATACCATATCAGGCGCCCGGATACGCAGGTTGATGCAGTCAATGAACAACCACTTCATTCTCTGTGGTTTTGGCCGTGTTGGATCTGCTGTTTTTAAGGAGCTCCAGAAAAGGAACCAGAAGAGCATAATAATTGAGAAGGACCGTGAGATAGTTGAAAAGGAACTATGGGATGATCCCAATGTCCTTGCGATACCCGAGAGCGCCGCAGATGAGGAGACCCTCAGGGCGGCCGGCATAAAACGGGCCAGGGGGGTTATAATAACAACAGGCGACGACGTCGACAACCTCTTCATAACACTCACCTGCAGAGAGCTTAACCCCGACATATGGATCGTGACAAGAGCCAGCAAGAGGGAGAACATCAAAAGGCTGTACCGTGCAGGGGCCAACCGGGTCATCTCACCCGAAATCAGTGGAGGAGAGGACATCTACTTCGCAGCCATGGAACCAACAATGGTGAAGATAACCGTTAAGCATGATGTTGACGACATTGGAAGGGAGGCCAGGATAATACTGAAACATGGCTGCACACTGGAGGACATAGAATACCACCTCCCTGAATTCAAGGAGCCCCTGGTGAGGAAGATTGGTGTATCTGAGGGAGGGGAACTTGAAAGGTTCCTGAAGATCCTTGATGGGGACCCAGCCAGGAAGAACTCCCTTAAAAGGATCTATGAATCCGTCAGCGGCATACATTCCCACTGGATATCCGGGCCTGACAGAGAGAGCATAGACGCTGTTATCGATGAACTTAAATCAGAGGGGATACTGCTGGGTGTGAACCTCAATGATGAGGAGATAAAGGAGGTTGCAAGGAAACACGGCCGTCTCGTTGAAATAATAATAAAGCCTGAGATGAGCATCGTTGAAAATCACGGGGTCGATGACATCCGGAGAGAGGCTGAGATCATAATAAATCATGGCTGCACCATTGAGGATATAGAGTACTATCTCCCGGGATTCTCAGAGCCCCTCAGAAGGAATGTGGGGGTTAGCTCCATGGAAGAAATCGACAGTTTCATGAAGACCCTCAGGAGTGAACGCCGTAAACTAGAATCCCTTGACAGGCTCTACACGCTTTCAGGTGGTGGGATACACTCCCACAGAATTTCAGGGCCTGACTCAAAGAGCCTTGAGCTGGTGGAAAGGGAACTCAAAAAGGAGGGTTTCCTGATAGGAGTCAACCTCGAGCTCAGTGAAATCAAGTCAATAATACAGGAGTCAGGCCGCGTTGTTGAGATGCTGCTCAAGCATGACCTCGGAAACATGGATGACAAGGAAATAATAATCCGGAGGGGTGGCCGTATCCTTGACTCAAAGCACTACCTCCCGGGGGTTAAACAGGTCGTTACAAGGAACCTCAACATAAGGAACATGGATGATCTGAAAAGGTGTATGGAGGAACTGGAAACTCCGGACGCCCGAAGGTCTCTGAAGGCCCTCTACAGCATATCCCGGAACATACACTCCCACACAGTGGCTGCAGCCGACGTTAGGATTATAAGGAAAATTGAAGAGGATCTCAGGGAAAGGGGCATACTGCTCGGTGTTAACCTCAGCGAGGACGAGATATGGGAAATAGTTGAAAGTGAGATGATGGAAAAATTCTGCATAGAATAAAAAGATTAATCCAGGAGTGCCGGGCAGACGTCCAAAAAAAATATGGATCTGATTAAAACAATCAGAAGAGGTCATGGAGTTTTATCTTGTAGGCCCCGAGGTTGCCGCCGTAGTTTCCTGCACTTATCTTTATTATACCCGGAACTGTGCAGGCAGCCTTTATACCCTCCTTCATGGCCTCCCTTACAGCCTCTTCATCAACACCGTCTATGACTATTTCGTAGACCCCGTTGACGTTTTCAGGTATCTGGGTGTCCTCAACCTCGTCCTTGAGGGTCACACACATCCTCTCATTGGTTGATGCATTGAGGAATTTGTACTTGTTTGAACCGACCTTTGATCCTGAAGCAACCACTCCACCAGGGAAGGGTGTTACAGTACCTTCAACTGCGGCTATGGCATCAACAGCTGCCTGTGCAGCCAGGAGCGCTGATGACTGGCTGTCGCCCATTATGAAGAAGTTTCCGCCGGCCACCCCATCCTTTATTCCGAACTCGCTTTCAATCAGGAAGTCCCCGGACATTATTGGGATTGAGTGGATCTTTCTTCCATCAATTTCAAGTTCCTTTTCGTAGCCGTCACCGAAGAATTTGAGTTTGAATCCTATGTTGAGCTTCTCATCCTCATCATCCAGTGCATCAAAGACAGCTGTGGTTGGTGCTGTGAGGATACCCATCCCTATCCTTTCAAGTAGCTCATGGTCAAGGCTCTTCTTGGATGGGTTGCATATCATTATAATGTACCCTGGTCTGCCGTCAGGTGTCTCCTCAGGTGGAACATAACAGTCGATGCCAGACTCTGCGGGGCACCCTATAACTGAGGTACCGTAACCTGTTGCCTCGGTCGCTGCTATTTTGGCAAGTTTTTTTGTTGCTGCGGTTACAAGAACCCTTGAAACCTTTATGCCAAAGGCCTCTGCAAATGTGTCTTCTATTTCAACACCATTTATCTCCATAACTATCACCTAGTTGATTTACTGGGAGAATGTTTAATATATTTTTCTACTTTCAATTCAGCTTAGAAATAACTGTAAAACCATGAATCTGAGGGCCCCTATGGAAATAAGAGGGGTATACACAGGGTGATAGATCATATGGTTATTACAGGTGCTCAGAGAAATTATTTATATGCCATCCTGACACGAAGACCCCATAAAGCTAATGTTCCAGTAAACTGTGATGATCAGGGCTTCAGGACCCTCACCTTGAAGCAGGTGCCCGGGGATAGCGTATAGTCGACCTTTGCCTCTATCTGGTTGATGAGGTTTTTAACAAGCTGCAATCCAAGTGAATCTGCACTCTCGAAGTCAACGCCCTCAGGGAAGCCCCTTCCATTGTCTCTCACCTCAAGCATGTAATGATCACCCTTATCCATGAAGACTGCCCTTATCCTGCCATCCTGGCCTTCAGTGAATGCATGCCTGAAGCTGTTGGATAGGAGTTCTGATAGTATCATCCCGAATGGTACTGCAAGGTCCAGCCCCATATCCACATCCTCCAAGTACATCTCAAGCCTTACTCTCCCCGGCTCAGGGGAGTATGTGCTCAGGATACCTGACACAATGCTCCTGGCGTAGGCCCCGAAGTTTATGGTGTCAGAGGATCCCTCATATATCAGCTTCTCATAGGCCTTCCTTATGGACTTCAGACGGTTCTGGGTGTCCCTCAGAAGTTCATAGTCGTCCTCGTCCTTTATGTAGGGAAACTGAAGGTTAACTATGCTGGTGATCAGCTGGAGGTTCCTGTCGATCTGCCTGTAAAGACCCTTTATCATGTTTTTGAGTTCATCTATTCTCTGCTCAAGTTCTCCAACCTCCCTGAGCCTTTCTGATGCGTCCCTTGCAGTTAAAAGCACGAATAACTGGCCTGAAATCTCAAGGGGTCTGAGATTGAGTTCAAGAGGCACCATCCTTCCATCTGAATCAAGGAACTCAAAGAGACCGCTGCACTCACGCGGCTCTTCTGCCATTCTGTCAAGCAGAATCCTTAGCCTTGATTTCTGTATCAGCGGTACTGCCCGGAGGCTTGGAAGATACCTACCCCTCAATTTATCGGGTTCATATCCGATCATATCCGCAAAGGACTGGCTCAGGTCAAGTATGAAGCCATTTATATCCTGAAGGATCCATGGATCGGAAGATTCCAGTATAAGATTGAGGTAATCTGGTGATGAACGTATCTCATCCACCAGTTTCTCATACAATTTTTCATCATGAACCTTTTCGGTCAAAAAAACCTTTTCAAGCATTTTTATCCCCCTAACCTTAAGGTCATCTGGGTATAATTTTCATCATCGCACAATAAATCATTTTCCATAATTTCAATTTAACCATATCAGTTCACAGTTTATCCATAAGCTTCTCTGAAACAGATGATCCAAAGTAGGGTATGACCGCCACACCCATGGCCGAGATCATCCAGAAGGATATGAGCCTCTCGACCACCGTTGCAGCTGCACTTACAGATGGTGAAACACCCGCATATGAGTAGAAAACAATCATTATGCCGTCAACAGCGCCAAGACCTCCCGGGAGCAGTGGTATCATCCCTATAAGGGTGGCGAGTATGAAAACCTCGGCGATTACCAGCAGTGATATGTCTGTTCCGAAGGCTGCGAAGATCAGGTAAACCCTTATGATCTCAAGGATCCAGAGGAGGAATGATATGGGTATGCCATAAAGCAGGACATTCTTTTCTGCCAGTATCATCCTCATAGTACTCTGGAATTCATGGAGAGCTCTCCTTACTCTCCTCTCAAGCCTTTCATGGTTCTTCCTGTAGAACCTCTTTACAACCTCAAGTATCCATCCTGTTATCCTCTCACCAGCATCCCTGTCAACGGATACGTACAGGGCAAGGAAGAACGCCACCACAATGATGACCACAGAGGCTATCAGGGCAGCCAGTATCCACCGGGAGAGATCAAAATATAACACGATGCCTATTATGGTGAGTACTGCCAGGAATATGAAGGGGAATGTGTCAAGGCCCCTGTCAGCTATCACGGTTGCAAAGGCTGACTCCATGGATGCCCTGGAATACTTTCCAAGCATGTAGGCCCTCACAGGTTCCCCTCCTCCCCTTGCACTCGGTGTGAGGTTGTTTATGGCCATGCCCACAAGGAGCATCGGGAAGAGGTGCCTCTTTCCAACATCTATTGAGACCGCCCTTGTTGTTATTGACCAGCGAAGGGTGAAAAGGGCGAGTATGATGAACTCCAGGACCACAGCCATGAGCACATACACTGGGTCCGCCTTTCTGAGGGCCTCCTCAATCTCGCCGGGCCCTATTATCAGTATCATCGCTGCAAGGGCCACAACTCCTATTACTATTAAAATTGCTCCTTTATGCTTCATTTAAACCAACATAACATCTGATTCCTGAAATTGCTCCTTTAAAGCAGCATGGCTCTGAACCGTTTTCTGCCGCTCATAGACTTACAAACTCACATTTCATGCTGTCCGTGTCAAGGAGGGCCAGTGTCCTCTCACCTGAGAGATAACCGCACAGTTCGCCGGGATTTACGGTCACGATACCTGAATCTGAAAATTTCCTCTTATGTGTGTGCCCTGTCACAACAAGGTCATACCTCCCGGACTCAACCACACATTCAAGGATTTCCGGCTCGTGGCCATGGATAACAGCTATCCTGAGGCCGTCAAATCGGAGAGATTTGAAGTCGGAGAGCTCTGTCAGGTGACTGTAGGCCTTTCTCAGGCCATCCCTTTCCCCGTCGTTGTTTCCGAATATCGCCTCGAACTTCATTTCAAGCTTCCCGAATTCTGGGGCTGTGAAGGGAGATATGAGGTCCCCTGCATGTATAACAAGGTCAACAGATTCCCGGTTGAGGTAATCAACCGCCCTCCCTATTGCCTCAAGATTATCATGTGAATCTGCTATCAGTCCGATCAAATAAACCACCCGGTGATAGTAGTTAATGGCTCCACATACATTTATATACTATGATGCTTAAGTTTATGTATGGGATGCATGATGGTCATTTGATTATTCTTACTGATTCTGGTTTGAATTAATTGCATGATTCTTGTGTGTCCCTACTTAAGGATGTGATGAATTGTTTGGAGATAACTACTATAGAAAGGAAACATACTCCACACCGGTGAATGTGGGTGAGGAGTACGAAGTTAAAATTGAAGACCTTGGCAGAGATGGTGATGGAATAGCCCGTGTCGAAGGTTTTGTTGTTTTTGTACCTGGTGCAGGTGTAGGCGACGAGGTCAAGATAAGGATAAGTGCAACCAGGCGCAAGTTTGCTTTCGCTGAAGTTGTAGAATAGATTTAAGTTATGTACCTGGAGTAGACTCTTCTACTCATCGAAATTTATTTTTTTGGTTCAGGTTCAGCGGTAGGATGAAGGTCCGCTCTTAAGTTATTTTCTTCCATAATAACATCAGCTGCTTCTAAACCCTGATTAGATATTCCCCATATAAACAGCAGCATACAGACAGCTCAGACAGTATCCGTCCGATACCATAGATGCTGCATTATTCCAGCGGCCGCTCTAAAAATTTATATTGCAATGTCCTGACACTACTCAAATACTATCCACCCATAACTTGCCGCTCTAAAAATTTATATTGCAATGTCCCCATTCATATATTGGTACTTATGAGATACGTTGGAAAGCGGGACCTTTTTACAGTGGGCAAGTATCTTGGCACGATAATGCAGGGAGTGGGTTTTGTTGTTGCACTGCCAGTCTTCGTTGCCATCATCTACGGTGAGGGCAACCTGCAGAGTTTCATTATACCTGCATTCATTTCTCTGGGTGCAGGGACCGTCCTGAAGAGGTACATGCCCGAGGAATGTTCAGTGCGCCTCAAGCACGGGATGATGGTTGCATGCCTGGCATGGCTATGGGCAGGGCTCATCGGGAGCCTCATAATGATATCTGCCCTCAACATTGACTTTACAAACGCATTCTTTGAGAACATGTCTGCATGGACAGGAAGCGGGCTCACCATATTCTCCAGTGTAGAATCCCTCCCTAAATCCATACTGTTTTTAAGAAGCCTTGAGCAGTGGATAGGGGGCCTTGGTGTGGTCATAGTTGTTATAGGAATACTCATAAGGCCCGGTACCGCTGCATCGCGTCTCTACAAGTCCGAGGCCAGGGATGAAAGAATAAAGCCCAGCATAGCAAATACAGTTAAGACCATCTGGTGGATCTACATAACCTACACCGTTCTCGGGATCGTCCTCTACGGCCTCACAGGGATGCCCCTCTTTGACGCCATCAACAATACCCTGACAAATCTGTCCACCGGTGGGATGTCAATTAAGAACATGAACATAGGATACTATCACAGCGCCGCCGTTTACCTTGTAACCATGCTCCTCATGATACTGGGAGGTACGAGTTTCCTTGTCCACTATCAGCTCATAAAGGGCAGGTTTTTCAGTGTGCTTCATGATATACAGTTACAGGCCACCGTGGTCTTTATAAGCATCTTCACCATCCTTGCAGTCTACGTCGGGGGTGTTGCCCCTCTGGAGTCCATCTACCATGTTATATCGGCACTGAGCTGTACCGGTTCAAGCATAAGTTCAACCCCCCAGATGGTGGCATGGCCGGCATACTTCAAGGTTTTGCTCATAACCTGTATGCTCATAGGAATGGCTGCCGGTTCAACCACCGGGGCCGTCAAGATAATCAGGGTGATAACCGTCCTCAAGGGGGTTTACTGGGAGATCATGCGAATACTCGCCCCTGAGGGATCAGTTATGCCAAGGAAGATATCAGGGAAGTCTGTGAGTGACACCGAGATAAGGGAGGCGGGTTCCTATATAAGCCTCTACTTTGTCCTTCTATTCTTCACATGGTCGGTCCTTGTGGTCTACGGTTATGACCCCCTAAATTCACTCTTTGAGGCCGCCTCTGCCCAGGGAAACGTGGGGCTCAGCATGGGTATAACCAGCTTCAATTTACCCGTCGTCCCGAAGATGGCCCTCATCCTGAGCATGTGGCTTGGAAGGCTTGAGATAATCCCTGTAATTGTGCTTATACGGGGCCTTGTGGAGGCATTCAAGGCAGGCTGATGCTCAACCCATAAAAAATGATCTGGAGTTACTGAAACCCTTATTATAAGTGGAAAAACCTTATTAATGATGAGGTTTAACACAAGTAAACACCACTTACATTGATACCGGTTACATTGATTTTTCCCTGAATCTAGAAGGTGTGGATATGTATGTTGTTATAATGGGTGGAGGACGAGTCGGCTTAACACTTGCAAACCTCCTCATATCAGACGGACATGACGTTACTCTCATAGAAAACGAGGAAACACTCTGTGCAAACGCGGCGGTTGAACTGGACGCCCTCGTAATCTGCGGGAACGGTACAGACATAAAGACACTTGAGGAGGCCAATATATCCAATGCAGATGTCTTTGTGGCTGCAACAGGAAACGATGAAGCCAACCTCCTGAGCTGCATACTGGTGAGGGAGTACAGTATCCCAAAGATCATTGCAAGGGTCAGTAACCCTGACCATGAAGAGGCCTTCAAGAAGGTCGGTATAGATCATGTTATAAGTCCTGAACGGACTGCTGCGGGTTATCTTGAGAAGCTCATAACAAGGCCAAAGGTTGCCGACCTGATAGTCCTCGGTCACGGGGATGCCGAGATCCTGGACATGGAGATCAGGAGCAGCAAGGTTGTTGGCAAAAGGGTCGGGGATGTCTCCCCTACCGACAAATACATAATAGTGGCCATCTATAATAACGGTGACCTCATAATACCCCAGCCAGACATGGTCCTTGAGAGGGGTACCAAGGTATCTGTACTCGTCAAGACCGATGCCGTGAAAGAGGCCACAAGGAGATTCACGGGATAATCACTGTGACTCAACCGGAGCATGGAGGGCTAAAACTATTATTTTTACGCAGATATGTGTCATGACTCCATTGAACTCCAATTTTTCGTTCTTCTAAAAGAGAAAGATTTTCTACAATTCTGAAAATAGGGTATTCCCGCCGGATCCG
>Ga0134103_1000018_pt1:167500-261963 | contig 261963 bp, 285 predicted proteins | sample 14_taG_2_FD_94445 | JGI IMG/M metagenome (GOLD analysis project Ga0134103, IMG submission 94445) | Switchgrass degrading microbial communities from high solid loading bioreactors in New Hampshire, USA - 14_58_20_212_A1 metaG | ecosystem: Engineered > Bioreactor > Semi-continuous...
CGGTTAAAAGTGCCATGATGATTATGAGTGGTGCAGCGGACTTTCTCCTTGCAGCCGATAGTACATAGATGAGGATTATGAGTACTGCTGAGAGGACTCCCAGTAAACCCATTAACCTGCCAAGGATGACCGTGAGGATCATGAGGATTACTGCGCCCATGATCACAGTATCCCACTCAAAGACGTCCCTGGATGTTTCCCGGGGCTTCGCCCGCAGGTCCTCCCTCACCGGGGTCTCCCTGAATTCTCCTGAAATGAACCTGGATTTGAGGGGTTTCTCCTCAAGGAGAGTTCCGCAGTTTCTGCAGAACCTCGAACCCTCACGATTTCGCTCACCACATCTGGGGCAGTAAACCATTTCAACCTCCTCGTTAAGCATCAAAGTTTATCTCCATGAAACTTTATAAAGTATTCTGCACTACTGCAGATGTAACCCTGCAGCTACAGAAACATCACTCAAGATTGTAACCCTGTAGCTACAGAAACATCAGTCAAGATAAATTCCACAACTTACGGACTTCACATTTATCACGGAATTCAAGTGTCAGATATGAATGTTATAGACTCACTGAAGGAAAGGAACATCCTCGAACTCATGGAGAGGGCCGGCAAGATAACCCTGGAAAACCACGGCGACGTGATAAGCCTCGAGAGGGCTGTTTTCCTATCATGGTGGTGTGAAAGGGGTGACTGCGCATTCTGCTATATGAGCACCCAGAAACCCCGCATAAAGGATCCTTCAAGGGCCAGAAGGAACATAAACGCCATACTGGCAGAGGCAGAGATCTGCAGAAGGATCGGGTGGAACATAGAGTTCCTTTCAGGGGGTTATGGTTCCTTCTCAGGAATGGAAATAAAGAGGATCGCTGAGAGGATAAGGGACATAACAGGCTCCCCTGTGTGGCTCAACACAGGCATAAATTCCGAGCTGGATATTTACGGACCAGAGGTTGCCGGTATAACAGGGGCCCTTGAGGTTGCAAGGCCAGACCTTCAGAGGAGGCTCTGCCCGAGCAAGCCGAGGGAGGACATAATCTCAATGCTGGAAAAAGCCGGTGAACTTGGATTCAGAAAGGGGATAACCATAATCCTTGGACTTGGAGAAACACCCGATGACCTCACACACCTCTTTGAATTCATAAGGGACCTGAAAATAGATCGCGTCACATTCTACGCCCTTAACCCCCATGAGGGCACCCCCTTTGAAAACCAGCCACAGCCATCCACCCTCTACTATGCAGGGACCGTGGCAGCTACACGCATAGAGTTCCCCGAACTTGAAATCATAACAGGGACCTGGATAGATAACCTTGGCAGCATAGGACCCCTGGTCCTCAGCGGAGCCAACGGGATAACCAAGTTCCCCCTCTTCAAGATGTTCGGCACAGCTTATGGGCGACGTGTTGAGGATGAAGTTCGCTGGGCCGGAAGAAGACTCAGGGGTACATTCACAGACCTTGAGAGACTCAGGAATGGGAGGTCCTACCCTGAACTTGACCCCTTCATAGACAGATATGTTGAGGGGTGTCTGAAAAATCTTAAATTGCTTTAAGTAAATGATGATAATAATATACTCTGAAGTTCACCGGATCATAAAAAGGGAGGAATAACCATTAAGATGAAATGTGGTCTTGAAATTCATGTTCAGCTTGACACCAGATCAAAACTCTTCTGCAGGTGCCCCACAGATTACCAGGAAGCCCCACCAAACACCAACATATGCCCGGTCTGCCTCAACCAGCCCGGGGCCAAGCCATACCCCCCAAACAGGAGCGCCCTTGAGGGGGCACTTAAAATTGCACTCATGCTCGATTGCAGGATAAACCCTGAGATCACCTACTTCATGCGTAAGCACTACAACTACCCGGACCTCCCATCCGGGTATCAGAGGACATCCATACCCGTGGGACTTGAGGGTGAATTGAACGGTGTGAGGATCAGGGAGGTCCACATCGAGGAGGACCCGGGCCAGTACAAGCCCGACCAGGGAACCGTGGACTTCAACAGGTCAGGAATCCCCCTCATTGAAATAGTCACAGAACCCGACATGACCTCCCCTGAGGAGGCCAGGAACTTCCTCAGGGAACTCATAAGGGTCCTCGAGTACAGTGGCTGTGCACGTGGGGAGGGTACAATGAGGGCCGACGTCAACATATCCCTTGAGGGTGGTAAAAGGGTTGAAATAAAGAACATAAACTCAATTAAGGGCGCCTACAAGGCCCTGAAATTTGAGATGATCAGACAGAAGAACCTCCTGAAGAGGGGTGTTGAGGTCAAGCAGGAAACAAGGGCCTTTCTTGAGTCGCAGATGATAACTGTTTCAATGAGGCTCAAGGAGGAGGCAGAGGACTACAGATACATACCTGACCCGGACCTTCCGCCAATGAAGTTCACGGATGAAGTGGTGGAGGGTCTGCGGGAGAGGATACCGGAAGCACCCCACCTGAAGGTGAAGCGTTTCATGGAGGAGTACGGCCTGAGGGAGGAGGATGCAAGGGTCCTCACATCAGAGCTGGAGCTTGCAGACGCGTTCGAGGAGGTTGCTGGCTCAATAGACCCTGAATTTGCTGCCCTGTGGATGAGGGATGAACTGAAAAGGGTCCTTTACTACAACAAGATAAGCTTTGCAGAAAGCATGATAACACCAGGGGATATCATCGAGCTTCTCGCCATGATCAGGAAGAAGGAGATAACAAGCAAGGCAGCCAAGAAGATCATAGAGGAGATGCCACTGAATAAAAAGGGTCCCCGGGAGATAGCGACCGAAATGGGACTCATAGGCATCATAGATGAATCGGAAGTCATAAGGGCCGTTGAACAGGCCATAAGAGAGAATCCAGGGGCTGTTGAGGATTACCATGCCGGTAAGGAGGCAGCCATAAATTTCCTGGTTGGTCAGGTCATGAGGATGACCCGTGGTAAGGCTGAACCCGAACGCACCGTTGAACTGATAAAGGAACGGATCTGAGGTGTATGGCCAAGAACGTCCTGGATCTTCTGATGTGGCATCCGAAGTGGGATATTGAAAGATGCAGGATAAGCTACCTCCACAGGGGTGCCTGCAGGAACCTTAAAACAATCAGGGGCTCCGACATAGAAAGGCTTGAGAGGGGCTTCATGATACTGAGGGATGGGAGCTCCATCCCATACCACCGTGTGGTGAAGATAGTCTGTGATAACAGTTTCATCTGGAAAAAACAGAAGAAGGGAATAGGATGAGCAACAAGGCACTTGTAAGGGACTACATGACCCGGGACGTTATAACGGTATCCTCAGATACTTCAACTGCTGAGATAATCAAACTTATGAAGGAAACAGGGCACGATGGGTTCCCTGTTAAGGATAACGGTTCTGTGATCGGGATGGTGACGGCCTTTGACCTTCTGATAAAACCGTGGGTTAAAACCGTCTCAGAGATCATGTCAAGGGATGTTGTTGTGGCTGACCAGGACATGTCACTCAATGACGCCGCAAGGGTGATGTTCAGGATGGGCATCTCCAGGCTACCTGTTATAAACAAGGAGGGTAAGCTTGTTGGAATCATAACAAACACCGATATCGTGAGGTCCCACATCGAGCGTTCAACACCCATGAAGGTCAACTACTTCAAGAAGACCCTGGAACAGCTCTATGGTGTTAAACCAGAGGTTAAAAGGATGAAGGTCCCAATCGAGAAATTGAGGCCAACCCAGAACAAGGTCTATGCCGATGAACTCCAGGGCAGGACCTATGAAATTAAAAGGGGTCTTGCAGAGCCCACAATAGTTGTTAAGACAGGTGAAAGGTACGTCCTCATTGATGGTCACCACAGGACCCTCGCATCCTACAGGCTCGGGTGCAAGGAGATAGACTCCTATGTCATAGATATAAAGAAGGATATGAAGCTGGGTATGGAGAAGACAGCTGACCTCAATGGTGTTCACACCCTGGAGGACATAGAGGTCATAGATGACGCCCAGCACCCACTGATTGCGATAACGACGAGCATGAGAAAGGCCATGGCAGGTAAGAAGAATGGTAGATGAGGGAATTTTAAGGGAAGTATACCGTGTGCTTGAGGATCGGAGGGACAGACCCATTGATTCATACACTTCACGCCTCATGAGGGATGATGATAAAAGGGCAGAGGATAAGATCCTTGAGAAAATAGGGGAGGAGGCCGCAGAGGTCATAATAGCATCAAAGAATGATGAGAACCTCGTGGAGGAGGCAGCCGACCTCATATTCCACACTCTGCTCCTGCTGGTATACAAGGGCGTGCCCCTTGACAGCCTCCTGGAGGAGTTTGCTGCAAGAAGAAAATAGGGAAAGACAGCTCCAACGATAGAAGCAGAACAGGAAATGGAATAGGCTGGTGGAAACTCAGATAAGAGATAATTCCATGCGGTAGAACATTCTGTTTAAGATTTTTATTCCGCTTTCGTCTTTGATTCTGAAACCGAATTTCCTGTAAAGTTTGAGGGCCGGTCTGTTGCTCTGTGCAACATCAAGGGTGAGTCTCTCAAGACCTTCCTCCTCTGCTATTTTTCGTGCCTCCTCGAGGAGTCTGAACCCCACCCCCATCCCCCTTGCTCCCGCTGAAACTGCAAGGGATGAGATATAGAGATCACCCTCCCCCAGGTCCAGTGTGCTGAGGGAGTCAATTAAATCCATTGCAGAGAACCTCAGGAAATCCAGGGGGCCCAGACATCTTATCAGATCCAGCCTACTGATCTCTGCGCCCTTAAGTTCATAGACCAGTGCCCCAATAACCTCCGGCCCCCTGGATGCCAGTACTATCCTGTCAGGATCCAGGTACAGTCCGTGGGCTATAAGCTTTTCTATTATCAGATCTGGGTCAGTGAAGAACCAGTCAAATAGCTGCCTGTCCGACTCATATATGAGGTGGCTGACACTCCTTCTGGATGATGGTGTGGGCGTGAATGGGTGCACTCTCATGGTATCCTCTTTACTGAGAATCAGTGGATTTTTATGATTTAAGTCCAGGTGCATAAAATTTTGTCAAAATGAAGGGGGTTATGAAAAATGGGGGCTGTTAGAAAAGGAGAATTTACTGCTCTGCGTCGAGCATTTCGCCGTATTCTATCTCTATCTGACAGCCCTTTGGACCGCAGCAGAAGTGCTGTAGATCAAAGCTTACAAGCATGTTTTTCACCTCTCAACCTTCTTTACTATAGTAAAGTAACTTAATGTATTTAAATGATGTAGTTACACAGAATGTATATACTTACAATAAGTATACCAGGTTACAGCGGGTATAGTGGTGATGACATGGGAGATGATGAATACCTGTGTTCAGTTGAGGTCGCCGTCAACGAGATAGGTGGTAAATGGAAATCACTGGTCCTCTGCACCCTGAAGGATGGTAAACTACGCTTCAGTGAAATAAACCGGAGGATCCCAAAAATAACACAGCGGATGCTCACAAGGACACTCCGTGAACTTGAATCCAGTGGACTGATAAACAGAGAGGTCTACCCTGAGGTGCCCCCCAGGGTGGAGTACTGCCTCACAGAGAAGGGAAAATCCGTCATACCCATACTGGACGCCCTCTGCGAATGGGGTAAAATGTACGGGTCCCACCAGGAGAATTCAGGTGAGAAAGCCCCCTGAAAGGGCTGCGGGGAGTTAGAGACTGCATGCCCTCAGTATCTTAACTGCCAGAACAGCCGCCCCGAATCCATTGTCTATGTTAACAACCCCTATGCCGGGCGAGCATGACTGGAGCATTGATTTAAGCGCCACTGACCCGCCCTCACCCACACCGTAGCCAACAGAGGTTGGAACCCCTATGACTGGTACATCAACAAGTCCTGCAACCACTGAGGGAAGAGCACCCTCCATACCTGCAACCACTATGAGGGCCTTAACCCCTGATTCATGCATCCTCCTGAGTGGGTCCAGGAGCCTGTGGAGGCCTGCAACACCAACATCATAGGCATTGATGACCTCACAGCCTGATTCCTCTGCAACCACCCTTGCCTCCTCTGCAACGGGTATGTCCGATGTCCCGGCAGAGAGCAACCCTATCCTTCCAATAAACTGGGGGTCTCCTGACCTTGCAGCGAGCACCCCTGCGGTCTCATGGTACTCAATTCTTCTATCAATATCCCCGAGTTCTTTCAGTATTCCTTCAGCCCTATCAGGTGGGAGTCTGGTTACAAGCACATCCCCCACAGCCTTCACAATATTAACTATATCCTCATCACTCTTGCCTGGGGCGAATACTGCCTCTGGAAATCCTGTTCTCTTCTCGCGGAATATATCAAACCTCACCCTATCCCCCAGGCTCAGCTGGGCTGATTCAATGGCCCTCTCAGCTTCCTCCAGTGATATCCTTCCCCTGAGTAGTTCCTCAAGAATTGATCTTACCGGCATCACTACCTAATTTATAAGTACATCAATATAATCTTAGCATAGGAGAACTCATGCAAACTCAAGGTAGATAGAAATGTACCGTGCCCATCTCACAGTGGAGGGAATAGTCCAGGGCGTTGGCTTCAGGCCAGCGGTCTACAGACTTGCAAAGGAACTCAGCCTCACGGGATACGTGAGGAACATGGGGAACATGGTGGAAATAGTCCTCGAGGGTAGCCACGAAGGCATTGAAGAATTCATTGAGAGGCTTAAGAAAGATAAACCCCCCATTTCAAGGATAAACAGTATAAAAAAGGACATTTTTGAGGTCAATGAGGCATCATTCACTGAATTCATTATAAAGGAGAGTTCATCCAGTTCCTCAGGGACATCTGTAATACCCGCGGATGTCGCCACCTGCAGCAGCTGTCTGGAAGAGATGATGGATGAGAATAACAGGAGATACCTCTATCCCTTCACCGCCTGCACAGACTGCGGGCCCAGGTTCACCGTTATAGAATCCATTCCCTATGACCGTGAAAGGACCAGCATGCGTGATTTTCCTCTCTGCAGCTCCTGCATGGAGGAATACCTCAACCCCCTCGACAGGAGGTACCATGCAGAGGCCACATGCTGCCCCATCTGCGGTCCAAAGCCCTTCCTGTACAGGGATGGGATCCTGAAGACCCATGACCCCATTAAAATGGCGGCAGAACTCCTTGATGATGGCAGCATACTTGCAGTTAAGGGTATCGGTGGTACGCACCTCGTCTGCCGTGCCGATGATGATGAGGTAGTTAAAAGGCTCCGTTCAGGGCTCGGAAGACCAAATCAGCCCTTCGCATGCATGTCCCCTGACCTCGAATCCATAGAGTCCTATGCGTCCATATCAGACGTGGAGGAGGAAGCCCTCACCTCAAGGAGGAGGCCCATCGTTGTCCTGAAAAAAAGCCGGGACTACTGCCTGGCCCCCTCGGTTGCACCGGGCCTCCATAACATAGGGGTCATGTTACCCTACTCTGGTCTTCACCATGTCCTCCTGAGGTACACAGAGGCGCCGGCCTATGTGATGACATCTGCAAACAGGCCAGGGGACCCCATGTTCATAGAGAACACTGAGATCATAGGGGGCCTTCAGGGGATAGCAGATTACTTCCTGCTCCATGACCGAAGGATTGTGAACCGCTGCGATGACTCTGTTGTCCGTTTCAGGGGTGGTGAGATGGCATTCATAAGGAGGTCCCGCGGATATGCCCCTGAACCCTACGAGATCCCCCATGTTGCCGGTGACGTCTCGGCAATCTGCCTGGGACCGGAACTTGACGTTACATTCTCGGTGCTGAAGGGTGGTCAGTGCTATGTCTCCCAGCACATAGGCAACACCTCAAGGTATGACACCCTCCTCTTTCTTAAGGACGCTGTGGATTACCTCATGGGCATAACCGGGACAGAGGATGTTGATGTTATAGCCTGTGACCTGCACCCCCAGTTCCTCACAACATCCTATGCTGAGGAACTCGCCAGCAGGTTCTCTGCAGAGGTCCTGAGGGTCCAGCACCACCACGCCCATGCCCTTGCCCTGATGCTTGATGCTGGTGTCGATGAGTGCATATGCATAGCTGCAGATGGTGTTGGTTACGGTGATGACGGTACATCATGGGGTGGTGAGATACTCCACTGCCATGGTTCAGATTATGAGAGACTGGGGAGTCTGATGCCCCAGAGGATGCCGGGCGGTGATCTTGCGACAAGGTACCCTGCAAGGATGCTCCTCTCCATGTTGAGGGGACGCTATGAGGGGGACCTCCAGGAGCTATTCAGTGAGAGGTACTCTGACTATTTCCCCCACGGCGAGAGGGAGATCGGTGTGGTGATGAGGCAGCTGGAGTCCGGGCTGAATACAGGTATAAGTACAGGCACCGGGCGTGTGCTTGACGCCATCTCAGCAGCCCTCAGGATCTGTGGTGTAAGGACCTATGAGGGTGAGTGTGCAATGAAACTGGAATCCGAGGCCTTCAGGGCCTCTGGAAAGCTGAGTATGCCCTTTGAGGTTAAAGAAAAAGGTGGGAGGTACATCCTGGACACATCAGCCATCCTGCTGGATGTCATGGAACTTATTGATAGGGGTGAGGATAGAGCAGAGATAGCCCATGCCGCCCAGAAAGCCGTTGCAGAGGGCCTTGCAGAGATGGCGGTACTTGCAGCAGATGATGCTGGAGTGAAGTGTATCGGCGGGACCGGTGGCGTGTTCTATAATGAGGCCATAAGTCTCGCTGTGAGGGATTACGTCACAGAGAGGGGTTACAGGTTCATCCAGCACAGGAATTCCTGTGCAGGTGATGGCTCAGTTTCCCTAGGACAGGCTGTTGCAGTGGCCCTCAGATACCGTTAGGCACCTTCAGTCCATATAAATAAGGTGGGGGTCATGTCACTCCATTTTCCTTCGAATCTCTGCTTCCATCAGCAGGTCCTCGGCCCTCCGCTTAAGGTGATCATAGAGCCTTATGAGGTTCTTTAACTCCTCAACTGCCTCCCATTGGCCTTTCTTTATCTTATTTTCAATGTTGAGGAGTCTGGACCATTCATCCCCGGGAGGTAGCTGCTTCCTGTTCAGGAGGTCATCCATGACGTCAACCCTGAAGGTGTTCCTGTTTATTGTTATGCTGACGTGGATGTCCCTTGAGATGTCATAGTACTTACGGGGCCTTCCCCGCTCTATTTTCCTGAAGAAGGAGCTCAGGATCCCTGCCTCCTCCATGGCCCTCAGGTGCTCTATTATGGCCTTCTGCCCTATATCCAGCTCCCGGGATATCTCACTGACAAATCTTGGCTCCTCACGAAGGAGGTTTATGATATCCCTCCGGGTCTTGCAACCCATGACATCAAGTATAACTTCCATGTTCTGGTTTTCAGTGGATTTTCCGCTCATCATGTAGATTATGTCGAAAGGTTTATATAACCTTTTGTAAGTATAATAGCTATAAGGTTATAGGTAACCTCCGGTAACTTTAATTTCTGTAAAAAATCAAAGGTGAACTGATGTGCGAAGATAAAAAAACTGATTCTAGGTCCCAACAGGAATGCCAGAAGGAACTTGAGGAACTCAGGGAGCGTCTTAAAGATTTAGAGAACGAAATCAAAAAGAAGGAAGAGGAAGTCAGGGAGTACACCTCCCACCTCCAGAGACTCCAGGCAGATTTCGATAACTACAAGAAACAGATGGAGAAACAGGAACTCGAAATCATAAAAAACGCCAACGAAAGGCTCATACTCAAGCTCCTGGATGTCTATGAGGACCTCGAAAGGGCCATTGAAAATCAGGACAGCAGCATGGATGGTCTTGAGGTCATCTACCGGAAGTTCAGAGACACCCTCACAAAGGAGGGTCTCAGTGAGATACCTGCAGAGGGGGAGAAATTCGACCCCTTCCTCCACGAGGCCGTTATGGTTGAGGACCATGACGGATATGAGGATGGTATCATCATCGAGGAGTTATCACGTGGTTACAGACTGAACGACCGCATAATAAAGCACTCAATTGTTAAGGTATGTAAGAAAAGCTGATTTGAGGTGATCACATGGCAAAGAAAGAAAAAATTCTCGGTATTGACCTTGGAACAAGTAACTCTGCAGCCGCAGTTCTCATAGGCGGTAAACCAACCATCATACCCAGTGCAGAGGGTGCATCACAGTACGGTAAATCATTCCCAAGCTGCGTGGCATTCACAGAGGACGGACAGATGCTGGTGGGTGAACCTGCAAGGCGCCAGGCAGTCACAAACCCAGAGAACACCATAACAGCCATAAAAAGGAGTATGGGTACAGACAGGAAGGTTAAGGTCCATGGCAAGGAGTACACACCACAGGAGATCTCAGCATTCATCCTCCAGAAGATCAAAAAGGATGCCGAGGCCTTCCTGGGAGAGGAGATAAAGAAGGCAGTGATCACTGTACCTGCCTACTTTGACGACAACCAGAGGACAGCCACAAAGGACGCCGGGACCATCGCCGGTCTTGACGTTGTGAGGCTCGTCAACGAGCCAACAGCCGCAAGCCTTGCCTACGGGCTTGACAAGGAAGACGAGGACATGGTCATAATGGTCTTCGACCTCGGTGGAGGTACACTGGACGTTACAATAATGGAGTTCGGTGGAGGGGTCTTCGAGGTCAGATCAACCAGTGGTGACACCCAGCTCGGTGGAACCGACATGGACAATGCGATAATGAACTACCTTGCCGAAGAATTCAAAATGGAGACCGGTATAGACCTCATGGAGGACGACCAGGCGGTCCAGAGGTTGAGGGAGGCCGCTGAGAAGGCCAAGATAGAGCTATCAACAACCCTGACAACCGAGGTGAACCTCCCATACATCACAGTGGCCCAGGATGGACCAAAACACCTCATAAAGACAATAACAAGGGCCAAACTGGAGGAACTCGTTGACCCCATAGTCCAGAAATGTGCAGGACCCATGGAACAGGCACTCAGGGACGCCGGGATGACCAGGGAGGACGTTGACAAGATAATACTTGTCGGCGGACCCACAAGGATGCCCATCGTCCAGAAATTCGTTGAGGACTTCATAGGAAAACCCGTCGAGAGGGGAATAGACCCCATGGAGTGCGTTGCCATGGGTGCAGCCATACAGGGAGGTGTCCTTGCCGGTGAGATAAAGGACCTGGTACTTCTCGATGTAACACCACTATCACTGGGTATAGAGACCCTCGGAGGGGTCTTCACCAAGCTAATAGAAAGGAACACCACCATACCCACCAGGAAGAGCCAGATATTCTCAACTGCAGCGGACAACCAGACATCAGTGGATATCCACGTCCTCCAGGGTGAGAGGCCAATGGCCGCAGACAACACAAGCCTTGGAAGATTCCAGCTCGTGGGCATACCACCAGCGCCCCGTGGAGTGCCCCAGATTGAGGTGACCTTCGACATTGACGCAAACGGTATACTGAATGTATCAGCAAAGGACCTTGGAACGGGTAAGGAACAGGCCATAACAATAACAGCTCCAAACAAGCTCTCCGAGGAGGAGATAAAACAGAAGATAGAGGAGGCCAAGAAACACGCAGAGGAGGACAGGCGGAAACAGGAGGAAATCGAAATAAGGAACAACGCAGATTCAATGATCTACACTGCAGAAAAGACCCTGGATGAACTCGGAGACAAAGTGCCAGCCGAGAAGAAGGAAGAGGTTGAGAAACAGGTCAGGGAACTCAGGGAACTCATAGCAGGAGACGACATCCAGGCAATAAAATCAAAGACAGAGGAGCTCACAAAGACTGTCCAGGAGATCGGAGCAGTTATATACCAGCAGGCAGCACAGCAGCAGGCAGGCAGCACAGCCTCCGAGGGTGAAGACAGGGGCGGCGATGATACCATAGATGCAGACTTTGAGGTCAAGAACTAACCCCCAACCCCACATTTTTTATTCTTGATAAACAATTAATTCCTAGTAGACTGTTTCTAGAGTATACCAGGTGAAAATCGATGGCTAAACGTGACTACTATGAGATCCTCGGTGTGGATAGGGGTGCGGATAAGAAGGAGATAAAGAAGGCCTACAGGAGGCTCGCCAGAAAGTATCACCCTGACGTCAGTGATGACCCTGATGCAGCTGAAAAGTTCAAGGAAATAAGCGAAGCCTACGCAGTCCTCTCTGATGATGAGAAGAGGGCGAGGTACGACCGCTTCGGCCATGCTGGTATGGATGGCTTCAGTCAGGAGGATATATTCAACAACATAAACTTTGAGGACATCTTCAGCGGCCTGGGATTTGACATTGGAAACATATTTGACATGTTCGGATTTGGTGGGGGAAGAAGGCACGGGCCACAGAGGGGCGCTGATATAAGCTACACCCTGGATATAAGCCTTGAAGATGCCTACAATGGTCTTGAAACCGATATAAGGGTTCCACATACAAAGAAGTGTCCGGTGTGCCATGGCAGCAGGGCTGAGCCAGGCACCGGTACAAGGACCTGCCAGACCTGCGGTGGCAGCGGACAGGTGCGGCAGGTGAGGAACACCATCCTGGGGCAGATGATGAACATAACAACGTGCCCCGACTGTCAGGGCGAGGGTACAGTAGTCGAGAAACCCTGCAGTAACTGTAACGGTAAAGGCGTTGTCAGGAAGACCAGCACCATCCATGTGAAGGTCCCTGCAGGTGTTGAGACAGGATCCCGGCTCAGGGTCCCCGGTGAGGGGGAGATGGGTCTTCGTGGTGGAGAACCAGGGGATCTCTACGTGGTTATCAAGGTCAAGCCCCACAGCATTTTCAGGAGGGAGGGCGCCAACCTGTACACCGAGAAGCCCATAAGCTTCGTCCAGGCAGCCCTGGGTGACACCGTCGAGGTTCCGACCCTTGACAGGCCAGTGAAACTGAGGATACCCGCAGGGACCCAGAGCGGTACAACCTTCCGTGTTAAGGGTCACGGGATGCCCCATCTCAAGTGGAACGGCTACGGGAACCTCTACGTAAAGGTCAAGGTTGTGACACCAAGAAAGCTGAGCCCCAGGCAGAAGGAACTCCTCAGGGAATTTGCAAGTATCAGTGGGGATGAGATCCACGAGGATAAGGGCTTCTTCGATAAGGTGAAGGATGCCATAATCCACTGAATCTCCTATTTTTTAGAATTCATGACCTCTGACAAAATCAGTTAGTTCTGAAGAGAGAACAACAGCTCCATCGCGCCTGCGAAGAAATCATTTAGTTCTGGAGAGCGATGCAGGGATACTGATTTCCGTACCCCCTCAGGGGCTCTTATTGGATCACAGTAATTGAATATAATGATTGAAACCGGGCATGCCGAGAGTAACCCACCTTCTGTTTCGGCAGCATTCATCTGGGCGGACTACCTCTGCCTCCTACAGTAATCACCGGCAGCATTTGTCCTTGCATCCCGTGGAATGGCCGTTTCACCGGTCCTCCTGATGTCAGTCTGCTCCTTGAGGGTGAAGCTTCATTATCATCCATCAGGAGACGTGTCGTTTCTGCTCCAGGGTCCAGCCTCTCAGCTGATGCCTCACGGCACCACGGTTCTGTATGATGGGTGGAGTTTCCTCAGCCCCTTGAGGGACCGTCAGCTGCCCTTCGGCTTGCCCGGTAAATAATCATGAAAATTAGAACTGATAGCGGGGCCTAGATTTGAACTAGGGATCTCGGGGTTATGAGCCCCGCGGGATCACCAGACTACCCCACCCCGCTAAACATTAGATTTGTTATTTCAGTATATAAATGTTGTGGTCAGTCCTTTTCCTCCTTTTCCTCAAGCCTTCTGAGCCTCCTGTCAAGGGACTCGAGTTTCTTATTAGTGTGACCCCTGTACTCGTTGAATCTCTGCTCCAGTTCATCTATGTTCCTTGATACAAGTTCAAGTCTTTTCTCAAGTTTAGATATGTCATCCATGGTTGCAAGTGACCAGTCCTCTATGAGTTCATCGCTCTTCTCATTGAGGAAGGCGTCTATCTTGTTTGAGATGACATCCGTGCTTATGGGTACCTCCCTCACCTTGCCCATTATCCTGTCACTCACATCTGACATCTTTTCTCCAACACCTGCCATGTAACCTTCCCTCCCTTCGGCTGTGCCTTCACCAGCTCCATATATCCTTGTTACGGGTGCTATGTTTCCTGATTCCATCAGGTAGTAGTATATGAGGACTACTATCGCCCCTGCAAGTATCAGAATTGCAAGAAGCTCCACCGGTCCCACTTTAAAACCTCCCCATTACTTTTTCAGCCTGGAATTCATCTCCGCTTCCTTCTTCTCAAGTTCCTTAAGCATCTTTTCGAGTTTCTTGAACTCTGTCCTGGCCTCAAGAAGGGCCAGTCTCTCACTTATTTCACTCTGGAGATAACCCACCTCATGCATTATCTCGGATGTTTTCTTCCTTATGGATGCCAGTTTATCCTGCTTATCCTTGGGAAGGGGTATCGTTGTCTCCATCAGACGCTTTGCATGAAGGTCATTTTCAACAAGGGTTATCTTCTTGAGTTCAATCTGTTTTTCAAGAAGCATGATGTCGTTCTGGGATTCCCTCACCCTCCTCCACTGTACAGCCACGATGATCACAGTTATAAAACCTAGGATAGATATTATAAGCCACAAAACATTCTGAGGTACCGTTGCCGTGGTCGCCATATACTGCCCCCTTGCATAGTATTATCTACTGTATATATAACTCCTTATTTAAATAAATAGCAGAACAGGATCAGTGATAAAGATGATCGAATCATACTTGAAGGCGGGTAAAATTGTATCAAAGGTCAGAAGGGAAGCCGCGGGGATAATAAGGGATGGCTTGCCCATAATAGAACTCGTAAATTACGTGGAGGATCGTATAATTGAGGAGGGTGGTAGGCCAGCTTTTCCATGTAACGTATCTGTGAATGAGGTAACGGCCCACTACACCTCCCCGCCAGGCGATGATAGTGTAATAGGTGATGGTGACCTTGTTAAGCTGGACCTGGGCGCCCATGTGGATGGATTCATAGCCGACACCGCCATCACGGTGCCTGTGGGGGATGTTGATGATAAATGCCACCAGATGATGGACGCTGCAAGGGAGGCCCTTGAGAATGCCATTTCAACCATAAGGGCAGGTGTTGAGGTTGGAGAAATTGGACGGGTAATCGAGGAAACCATTCACTCCCATGGCATGAACCCTGTTTCCAATCTGACCGGGCACAGCATGGAGCGCTGGATACTGCACTCAGGACTATCAATACCCAATATAAATGAAAGGAACACTCATCAGCTGGAGGAGGGGGACGTCCTGGCGATTGAACCCTTTGCCACGGATGGTGTGGGCCTTGTGACTGATATGCCTCAGACCTACATATTCCGGTTCCTCAGGGAGAGGCCCCTCCGGCTTGTACATGCCAGGAGGGTCCTGGGTAAGATACGGGAGGAGTATCACGCCCTCCCCTTTGCACAGCGGTGGCTTGAAGAGTACTTCGATGCAAAGAGACTGAATGCCTCCATGAGAATGCTGATACAGTCAAGGGCCATATACCCCTACCATGTGCTGAGGGAAAAGAGCGGTGCAATGGTCGCCCAGTGGGAACATACAGTCATTGTTGAGGAGGACGGCTGCACGGTTATAACAGAATAGTTAACTTGAGGATGCAGTTGAATGGACTGAATGTTCTGAAAAATAGAAAATTTAGGGATGGGATCAGTATGGTGTTGGTAATCCCATCTCTTTCCTTGCAGCGATGTTCTTCTCTGCCTTTTCCTTCTTCTGTGCAGAGAGTTTTTCAAGAAGTCCCAGGCCAGGTTTGACTTCCTCTATTGGTTTGGTCTCGAATATACCTGCCTCAACAGCCTGCTTGAATATTGAGTCCCCTGAATCGGTCCTTGTTATGACTGTTGACCAGCCATCCGGTGATCCCACTGAACCTGTTGATACGTCTGCCAGCTCAGCCACATAGTCCTTGCAGATCTTGCATCCTGCCTGTTCGTATCCATGGGTCTCCTTGAGGGGGAGTGTGTAGACATCGTCCTGGGTGTAGACCCAGAATTTTCCTTTACCTATGTCCATCTTCTCAACGAGCTCCATGTTTAATCCGAGTTTTTCACAGATGAAGGTCTGCAGTGATGTGTATGGGAAGTTCTCCATGCAGTAGATACCGACCAGGAGTTTTATCTTATCTGCAACAAACCTGACACCGAATGGGTAGGTCTGGGCCTTCCTTATACCCATGGTCTGGCAGGGTATTGCAACTGTACCCAGTTTCTCTATACCGTACTGCCTCACTGCCTTCTTGAGCATCAGGACGTTTGGTGAGAATGTGTACTTGGTACCTGCAGCCGCCTTGAGTTCATCTGAGGTCATGGCGACCATTGGTTCTGGCTTCCAGAACTCCTTTCCGGGTCCTGCAACAACTGCGCCTTCGATTATGCCCTCGTCAAGGGCATATGCTAGAAGACCTGTAACTATTCCTCCATCCTGGGCTAATTTCTGAATCTCTCTGTCAGTTGATCTGGCGGAAACTATTTCCTTGTAAGTACCTAAAACCATTTTTCCAGCCTCCTATAGCCCTAACTCCTTTTTGATCTGTTCTTCTGGCCACCAGCTTCTTGGGCACTGCACATAGCAGATTCCACATTTTATACAGCGGTCGCTGTTGAGTTCGGGTCTTCCGTTGGTCATGTCAAGGGCCCTTGTCTGGCAGGCCATTGCACATGTTCCACATCCAGTGCAGAGACCCTGGTTTACAACCTTTGTCTGGAGGTCGCATCCGCATGCCTCTGTGTAGCCTGCAAGGTCCAGCATTGGCTGGAGGTACTCCATGTCATTGTTGAGGAGTGCAACGACTGCCTTTGCTATTATCTCAGGTGATGGTGGGCACCCTGGAATGGCGAGGTCCACATCTATGAGGTCTGCTATTGGTACAAAGGACTCGTGTGATGGCTGTGCCTGCTGTCCGCCCCTTGAGTACCTTGTGAAGCAGCCTGTTGCTGCGCATGAACCGAAGGCGCAGACGAGTTTTGCCTTCTCCCTCAGTTCTTTGAGTTCGTGCAGGCTGTGTTCGTCCTGCAGACAGACAGATCCCTCAACAAGGGCCAGATCCATCTCTGGCATCTCCCAGAGATCCACCAGGGTCTGTCCGTATACTATGTCCACCATGTTGGTGAGTAATTCTGCTAGAATGTCGTAATTTTCAGTTAACGACATGGCATCTCCGGTACATCCACTGAGGTGAATGTAACCTATTCTTGGTTTTGCATTTTCTTCAGCCACTTTTTCAACCTCCTCTTTTGAAGCTCCAACAGGTTCCGATTTTTCTTTTTCGGGTTCTTCCCTCTTAGCTTCAGCCTCCAATCCTAAAAATCTTTTGATGCGGGCAATTAAGCTCATTTAGAAACCCCAATCTCATCTAAGATCATCTGAATGGCTCTGGGAATAGCCTTTTTTACTGGGGGTGTGAGGCCCATTTCCACATTGGGAGCTGATATCTCCTTGGGTTTACACCCTATTACCACAACATCGATCTTTTCACTGAGTTCATGGAGGGGCTGGCTCACTGGCCATGTATGCATATTTTCATAGGATCCCTTTGGAATCTCAGTGACATCGAATTTCCTGAGTGTTCCGGGTTCTGCGTTGAATTCAACAACATCCACAACTATCATCTTCTTCCACTCCTCATGGGGGAGGGAGAAGACAAAGTGCGGACCGCCAGTCCCAGCATCAATGAACATAACATTATCTGGTTTTTCCCTATCCTTGAAGTACTCTTCAAGGGCCTTGATAACCTCTGGGCCGAATCCATCGTCCTTGAAAAGGATGTTTCCACAGCCCACCACTAGAATCTCAGCGTCGTATGGCATGTTATTCCCTAGAGTCTGACCATTTCATCCCTGATTACTGATCTGTCCTCATCATCAACAACCATCACGTGTGTTGCGCATGAGAGACAGGGGTCGTAAGCGCGTATGACGTGTGGCCCGTATTCATGGTGGAATCCTTCAGTTGCAGGACCCATTGTTGGGATGTTCCAGGTTGTTGGGACGAGTGCACTGTAGAACTGTATCTTACCATTTTCAACCTGGGCCATGTGAACGTCCAGTCCCCTTGGACCTTCAATTGCACCTACACCCAGTTTACCTGTGCCTCTCTCATCGAAGTCTGCCCTTACCGGTGCGGATGTGTCCAGTTCATCAAGGATTTCAATTGCCCTTGCGAGTGCCGTTTTCATCTCAAGTGCCCTTGCAACGTGCTGTGCAACAACACCCCTCTCCTTGAATCCCTGGAATTCAACCATCCTTGCTCTTGGACCGACCTCCACGTTTCTTCCATCGTAGAGTGGTATTGTTGAGCAGGCCCTCTTGGCTATTTCAGGGTCATCGTACCAGCTCTCAGGCATTACCTCGGTGAACCTGTCCAGATCGAATTTTGTCCTGTCACCGTAGATCTGGTGGCTTGCAAGTGTTGGCTGGTTGTGGACTCCAAGGCCCTTTGGAAGGCCCTTATCCTCGATTAATCCTATCATGAGTTCAACGTGTTCGTCGACTTTTGGTTTGAGCTGCTTTAACCTCGCATACAGCCTTTTCCTTGCGAGTTCCGTTATGTTGTCGGCCATTCCACCTATCCTGACATCGGATGGGTGTATACCCTCACCTGCAACCATGTCAACTACGTACTGTGCGTTTTTCCTTATCTCGGAGACTGAGTTTATGGCGTCTGCCATGAGGTTTTCAGGCACGAAGTCCGGTGCTATGAGGAAGTGATGTATTGCGTGGCTGTTTACGTGGTGTGCTGCAAGTGTAAGTTCACGGAGAAGTCTTCCGGCCTTTGGAACCTCAATGTCAAGGGAGTCGTCTATTGCCTCAACGGAAGCCAGGGTGTGTGGTATAGGGCATACTCCACATATCCTCTGGACGATGACAGGTGCTGTTTCAGGTGCTTTACCTGTCACTATTTTCTCAAGGCCCCTGACAGGAGTAATACTGAAGTATCGCCCCTTTGTCACGATTCCCTCATCATCGACTTCCATGACAAGTTCTGCATGTCCTTCTTGTCGTGATGTCGGCGATATAACAATCCTTTCGCTCAAATGTATCACCTCTTGTTTTTAAAGTTCAAAAAACCTTCAATATTATAACTATTTTTAAATGTTATAAGTTTTTCAATTATAAAAAAAGTGAAAACTATTTATATCATTTTATAGATCACTTATTATTAGTAGAAAACAGAGTTTATAATATTAATTTTTTGTTCAGTAATACTGAGTGTTATATATCTTGACCCACATACTAAATGTGTTGTTAACACCAGGAAGGTGAGTTGATGATAAACTCAAAGGTTCTAGCATCGGTGGCGATAGTCCTGATAATTGGAGCTGTTGCTGCAGGTTATCAGGTGAGTCAGAATTCCGAGACACTGTGGAAATTCACAAGTCCCCAGAGCAGTCATGATCAGGGCCAGCAGCAGGGGGAGTCAAGCGTCCACAGTGAATCGCCCTCAACCACATCATCACAGGGTGGCAGTGGTTCAACCTCAGGTGGGGGTTCAGGCGTGAATGTGAAGATATCCTATTCAGAGGCAAAGAGTATTGCCCAGACATATATAAAGCAGGAGGGTGCCGCTGCAGGGACACCAAGGCTCCTTAAAATGGACGGTAAACTGGTCTATGTTGTTCCCATCGAAATGGGTGGGAAAACCGTTGGAGAGATCTACATTGACCCCATGACCGGTAAAAACCTTGGAGGGGCTGGTGGTGCGCCATGATGATTAAGACAGAAACAGAGTGCTGCACAATATATTCAGAGGATGTTGAGGACGCTGTAGTCCTTGAGGGTTCTCCTGGAGTTGGCCTCATAGGCAACATACTGGGGTGGCTTCTGGTTGAGGACCTCAAGATGAGAGAGATAGGCTACATTGACTCAAAGTACTTCCCTCCCCTGGCTGTCCTCTATAAGGGCGTTGCAATACACCCCTTCAGGATATATGAGGGTGATGGGATAGTCCTCTTCCTCTCGGACTTCATCCTCCCCCCTGCAGTTGTCTATGATATGACAAATGCGATCGTGGAATGGATGGTCCGCAATAAGAGCAGGGAGCTGATAACCTTTAACAGCATGGTTGTCCGTGAAAAGTCACAGCCAGTGGCGGGTGCGGGTAACAGCCAGGAGGTCATCCAGAGACTTGCAGACCTTGGAATACCGATAGTCCCCTTCGGTAACCTCAATGGTATTTCAGGGACCCTCCTTACAAGGTGCGCTGTTAATGATATACCAGCATCATGCCTCTTTGCAGAGATCCTCAACCCCTACCCTGACCCTAGGGCAGCTGCAAGTGTCGTTGAGGTCCTGAATGAAATGCTCGGTACATCTGTTGACCCTGAGCCCCTCCTGCAGGAGGCGCAGGCCATAGAGTCACGCCTCAAGAAGCTCGCAGAGACGGTGCAGGGAGAGGCCGAGACACCCATCTACATGTAAAAGTTTATATATTAGAAAATCAAATATTTCTTTACTCTTTTGTTAGGGCCCGTAGCCTAGCCAGGATAGGGCGTCGGACTTCTAATCCGAAGGTCCCGGGTTCAAATCCCGGCGGGTCCGCTAAAAAAGGTGCAAAGGAAACGGGGCCCGTAGCCTAGCCAGGATAGGGCATCAGACTCCTAATCTGAAGGTCCCGGGTTCAAATCCCGGCGGGTCCGCTCAATATTCTAATTCTAAGAAACAATGATAGGAATTCCATTTTTTGAGACCCATGGAATAAAACAGCCCATTTTCCAGGTTCATTGAAGAAATAATGATGGATGATAATGGTACCCCAGGTTATTGATTAGATTATCTGAAGTAAGCATCAAGGGTCTCGGCAGGGAACCTTATCTCACCATACTTCCCACCACCACCGGGTATCACAATCAGTGAGCCATTGCGAAAGGCCTCCACTGCAACAGCAACACCCGTATCCAGAGCTGCAATATCCTCAAGGGGGGCATCAAGCAGCACCCGGATCTCTGTTCCAAATTCCCCCACAAGTTTCTCCCAGATTCCCTGTACAAATTTTGTGGTTACTCCCTTATCATATTTCATCCCTATGATCTCTGCAAGGGGCATCAGGTGGACGTAGGGGGGCCTGTGTGGTGGGTGGTGAGGTTCATCCCAGGTTGAGAGCTCGTATATCCTGTAATCCACACCCTTCTTGATTTTACCGCCACAGGGACACCTCATGTCCATTTCAAGCGCCTCCTCAGGACTGTAAATGCGGTAGCACCGGGTACATGCAGTCATGTGGTACTTTCCGAGGCGCGGGTCAAGTCCATAGTTCGCCCTTATCCTGCACTTACCTATGGCCCTCCTGAGGGAGGTGAAGGACACATCCTCCATCTCAAACTGATTGAACTCCCTCCCCAGCCTGTGGGGCCATGGCGAATGGGCATCGGAGTTGGTCAGGAAGGGTATGTCTGCAAGTTCGGCTATCTTATCAGCCATGTCAGTATCTGCAGAGAGGCCCAGTTCAAGAAAGTCTGGTCTTGCCCCGTAACAGTCCATGTAGCTGTCATATGACTTGTACATGCTGGTCCATGGTGTGAAGGCATGGGATGGTCCTGCCATGCCATCGTATTCATGTACAAGTTCAAGTATCTGGGCCCCGTTCATCCTCACCCTGGGCCTTCCATCTGTGGTGCTGGCTGAGGGCATCCTCCCGGCTATCTCCTCTGCAGCCTCAAGTGAGGGGAGTATCAGGAGGTGGTGGACCCTCCTTGAGTCCTCAACCTCCGCCGTTATTACGAAGCTGCACTCATCGCGCCCGTAAATCCCGTCCCCCTCATATTCAGTTGATTCAGCTATGATCTTCCGCCATCCAGGGTGAAGTGCGTCGCCTGTCCCTACAAGTTGAAGGCCCTTGAGGCGTGCCTGGGGTGCTATGTTGTCAATAACCATGTTACGGGACGTTGCCCTTGAAAAACAGCTATGGATATGCAGGTCAGCGTTTATGATCATCTGATCATCCAGAAAAAATAGGTGGTGGGGTCAGCCTATGTAACGCAGGTCCTCTTCCCCGGGTTTGAGGTTCATCCTCTCAATCATTTCCTGCTCCATCTGCTGGGCCTTTGAGATCATCTTCTTTGTCTCCTCTGCACGCTCCTCAAGTTTTTCAAGGTCCACTTCAAGTTTTGTCATCTCAAGTAGCACCTCAAGGAGTGCACGGGCGGCTTCGGCGTCTATGAAGTAGCCTGGTGTTTCACCCATGAGGCATACACCATCCATGCCCCTCAGCCTCCCCATTCCAAGGAGAAGTCCTGATGCGCCTATTATGCCTCCATCAGCGGATCTCATGATGACGCCGTGTTCCTTGAGATCCTCGACGAGTTCCATGCTGGTTGCTGCCCCATAGACCCTCGCCTTCTCAACGGGCTGCCCCGTTGCGAGGCCTCCAAGGGTGAATATCCTCCTGGCGCCGTATCCCTCAACAAAGTCGAGTATCATGCCACAGATCTCATACTGTCCCTCAGGTGAGAGTCCCTGGGTGTTGCCCACGAGTATTATGTAATCCCTCTCATCCCCGCCTGCATCCCTGAGGTAATAGAACTCATTCCTCATGGGTTCAACTATACCATCCTCATCAACCAGTACCTGTGGTGGGAATGATGGGGAGTAGAGTTCAGCAAATTTGACAGCCTCCAGTTCATCTATTATGTGATCGGCTGCCAGTTTACCCACATGTCCTATTCCTGGAAGTGCCTCGATGAATATGGGGCTGGAAAGTTCAATGTCTTCCAGAACGTTTATGATTGTTTCCCTCATTTTGATTCACCACTACCTCTAGAGTAAAGCTCTCTTTTGAGTTTTCTCCGGTATGCGCCATATTTGTCCTCCGGGGAAAACTTTGGAGGATAAATAACCCCTGTTCTACCTCCGCAGTGTGGGCAGACCTCTTTCAGGGTGTACTCTCCGCATGAACGGCATCTTTTCATCTTCATGTGAGTTCACGGAGGAATTCTCCCTCTCCACCCTCTTTCTCAACGATCTCTATGCACTTCTGGGCTGCTTCCTTGAGCTGCTTCTCTGCCTTCAGGTAGTCCGTTGACTTCACGATGAGCCGGTACCTGGGGGCTCCTACCGCCTGGACTGTTATACCCTCATCCTGGGCTGATTTAAGTGCCTTCCTAATTATTTCGACGCCGTTGGGTGCGTAGGACTTGATGTCAACGTATCCGGTTATCTGGACCTCGGGGGGTGTTATGTTGCGCTTGGCAACCTCTGTGATGACGGCTGCCCAGTCCTCAGGGACTCCCTCCTCGATGAGGGACTTTTCCCCCTCCTCTGCAGCGGTTTCAAAGGCGCCGTAGAGGTCTCCGAATATGTCCATCAGTTCGTATCCAACCTCTTCATAGGCGGTGTCAAGGTCCTTTCCAAGGTCCCTTGCTGCGAGTTCAAGGAATTTCTCAGCCTTCTGTTCGATCTTCCATGCCTGGATCTTCTTTGTGCGCTGGTCCTCCCTTATCCTTTTCATTGAAACATCCACGTGTCCCTTACGGGGATTCACACGGAGGACCCTTGCAACGATCTTCTGGTTCTCCCTTACAAAGTCCCTTATGTTTTTAACCCATCCAGAGGATACCTCTGAGATGTGAATGAAAGCCTCCTTCCCTGGATACTCCTCCAGGGTGGCGAAGGCGCCGTAGTTGAGGACCTTGTGAACGGTCCCAACCACCAGTTCACCCTCTTCAGGCCATTCATTTTTTCTTCTTACCATGAAAAACACCTAGATTAATCCAGGACCTCTAGAATCTGGGCTTTGATCTTTGACTTTCCTCCTGTTGGCTCAACAAGTGTTTTACCACAGATTATGCACTGAACATATGATGCTGCCCTGTCAAAGACAACCTGCTGGTTTCCGCAGTCCAGACATTTAACACGGAGAAAGTTACCCTTGGTATTGTAGAATATCACGCCAATCACCTCTAGGCCACGTATTCAACCCTTCCAGCCCTGAAGGATTTCTTCTTTATGTGTGACTTTCCACATTCCTTGCATTTGAGCCTGAGGTCAAGTTTCTTAACGGGTTTGTTACCTGATGGGAGTGGACGTGGGTAACCCCTGTAACCGGCAGTGACACGTCTGAACTGCCTCTGACCCCACTTAAGTTCACTGGCCTTTCTCCTCTTTGATTCCAGTACCTCGTGAACGGTGTGTTTTCTACAGTTTGGACAGTAAGTTCTTCTTTCCTTAGGAATCTTCATATCTAATCACCTCGTAAGTGAAAAAGTAAGCCTTTAAAATAACTGAACTTTTTTATACTGGGTTAGTATATCTCAAATCTCTATTTATACCTTTGTATGTGACACCACCTGGTGGTTCACTGAACCTTAAACTGCTAATCCGTGTTGATCCATCAGTTTCATTGCAGAGTACCTGATCTTCAGAGAATAGGAGAGCAATCTAACCATTTTAAAGCCTGCTGCCTATGAATACCTTATCCTCCGACCCTTCTTTGCATTTATGAAGACGTTTGCATTCAGTGATGGGAGCGTGACTATGTCCTGCGGCCGGAATGGACCGTATACCTTTTCATCCACACCCATTATTCTGGCAGGTACCTCCTCAAATATCAGCACCGTTTCAATATCCTCCTCCCGCCCTTTAACCCCTTTATCGGTTTTTACGGATGTTGAAGGATCAGTAAGAGTTTCAGGGCCATCCAGAACGTCCTTCCTGGGGGCATCATCTTTCGCCCCTGAATCCCTGGTACCGGATTCAACATCTATTGAGGGGATTATCCTCGCCCTGAATTCCCTCAGGGTTTCTACCAGTGAAAAGTAGAGCTCCTCCTCCTCTGGTGTCATGTTGAGGGGGGTTGTATCCTGGAGGTCGAACTGTGGCCTGCCATTGAAGAGGTGGTATGACCTCTGGACGTTCATGACGGCACTATCAGTTATCTTGTGCTCCCTTCTCTCGCAGATCTCCGTGGCTATCCTCTGGGTGTCCCTTATGAGGTAGTGTTCCTTGGCGAAGGGGTCATTGCCAACGGCGTCAAGGAGGTCCTCTATGTAACTGTGAACCCTCTCATAGAAGTCATCCCCCACCCTTGCAAGGCCGCTTTCAGATCTCTCCTTTTTCTGAATCCTCCTCAGTTTCTGAAAGAATTCGTCCAACCCCATTCCTCACCTTTAAGTTATTCCTCTGCCTCTATTCTTGGAGCAAGGAGGAAGCTGAGTTCACCCTCTTTGCTTGCCATCTTCAGGGTCAGTTTGAGGGGCATGTCATCTCCCAGGTTGATTATTGCTGTCTCACTGAACTTGTCTGCCTTGAGCATCTCCTTGATCTTATCAAGGGAGTATATGCTCCTTGCAGGTTTATCTATCCTTTCGCCGTGGAGGTATTCAATCTGGGCGTCTCCAAATTCTCCCTCAGCTGAGGCTATGAAACGGTCCTCATCTACACGGAAGGTTATCTTATCTGAGAATATGTCTATGTCAGCTATTGAGTCCTTGAGGAGCTGGAATGGCACCTCGAACTCATTCTCATACTCAATTTCAGGAGGACTTGGGGTTTCATATTCGATGTCGATAAGCCTTATCTTGAATGTCCTTACTGCTTCCCCTTCAAACTGGATTATCAGGTTTCCCTCGTCGGTTGAGAGTATGACCCTGTCATTTGCCTTTGCCCTCTTGAGGACCTTCATGAGTTCCTCTGTGTCCACGTTGATCCTCTCTGGTTCATCACAGACGTACTCATCGAAAAGCTCGGCCTTCAGTTCGAGGTGCACGTATGTGATGTGGGACCTGTCAAGGGCGTCCAGGCGCAGGCCTTCGGCGCTAAGCTGTATCTGAACCTCGTCAACGATGGATGATATGGCATCGAAGCTCGTCCTTAAAATGTTAGGGTCATTCAATTCTGCCTTGAACATTTTCGTCCTCCTTATCCTATATAGCTAGATATTGGGGTCATGATTTATATACTATTCCTCTTCTTCTTTCTCTTCCCCTCTTTCAGCCTTCTTCACCTGTTTATAGAACCCCTCAAGGGGTGTGCCCCCTATGATGCTATGGACCATGAAGGCCCCCACCAGCAGGAGACCCGTGAGGATGAGGAATGCTGCGATGACCGTGTTCTCGCCTGAGACCACATTGTCAACAACACGGTCAGATGACCCCATTATGGTGACGATACCTGTCAGCAAAAGCATGACACCAAGTACCATTGCACTGTACCTCAGTATATCGTCACGGTGTTCCATTATGAGGGTCACCGGAAAGCCGTGCTCTGATTCATCCTCCTGTAACTCCTCCCATACCCGGGCAAGGAAACCCCTGAGCCTTTCTGAATACCTGCCTTTCTTACCATCATCGGGGCCTTCATCAGACATCTGCTCACCATTTTTCAGTCATATTCCCTCCAGGTGTGCTTGCAGCGGGTACATCTGAAGAACCGTGTCTCTGATTCATCAGCCCTCCTTGTCTGCTGCAGCCACCAGAAGGCCTCCATGTTACCACATTTCGGGCATTCAACCCTCGTTGTTGGGAGGGTATTTACATCATCACCTGTGAATATTATGGTCTCCTTTGCCTCAACTTCCTCTGAGACGCGGTACTTGTCTTTGAGCTTATCTGTGATATCCTTCTCATAGCCACACTGACACTTAAATTTTCCCTCGGATGGAAACATTACAGCTCCGCACTTAGGACAAAACTCCATCTTCTTCCTCCTGGTCAGAGAAACTGAAACCTTTTTGATTTCTAAAGTTTTTCTACAAGGACATTTATAATAATTTTGATTGTGACTGAAGGTCATGATATGCTGCAGAATGATTTTTTAGTGGAACACGGGTGCATTCCTCATCAATCTATTCCCGGTATCTGCTCCTGAAATCCTCCAGAATCTTCCGGTGGTCAAATGCGAGTTCAAGATCATCTATATCCTCGATGTGGAATATTCCAATGTCTGCAGCGTCTGAACCGGCCTCCGGTTCACCGGACACTACCCTCGCGGTGAAGCATACGCTCACGGTGTGCCCGCGGGGATCCCTCCGGGGGTCGGAGTAGACCCCGAGGAGGTCCTTGATTTCAACATCAAGGCCTGTCTCCTCGAGGGCCTCCCTCCTTGCTGCATCCTCAACAGTTTCACCGTATTCCACAAATCCTCCAGGTATGGCCCAGGAACCCCTGTAGGGTGATCTGCCCCTCCGTATGAGGATTATTCTATCCCCTGATAACCTTATGATAACGTCCACCGTGAGCATGGGTGTCTTCAAACCAGACTCCTCCTGCAGGCATCTATTTCTAGGCGCTGCCCCTGGACTCTCCTAACGTGACTCCTGAGGCAATTATGTGGGCCGCCCTCAGTGGTTCTGGAATTGAGCTGCGGGTCGTTGATATCCTGACAATCTCTGCGGCGTCATCAGGTTCAATGCCTGCAGTCTGGATGTAGAGGGGTTCCCTGGATTCAACCCTGTGGATTCTACCGGCCCTCTCTATGCTGCGCCACCTTGCCTTCCAGTCAGAAAATCTGTGCTTGAGCGCCCTCTTTATTCTTTCCATATCTGGATGTTTCCTTACAACCACTATAACGGGAAGGCCGGTCCTCTCTGATAATTCCACTATGTCCACAACATTGAAGCCCCCGAAGGTCAGCCCATCAAGCATTATGACCCTCAGCTGGTTGAGGTGCCTTGATCCATTCACCATCTCGATGATCCGCTCTGTGGCATCGTCACCGTCCACCCTCACCGTGGTTGTGAGGACGCCGTCGAGCCACTGCCCGCCCCTGAATACGGTGCCGACCAGAAGCACATCCTCCTCACTTCTGGGGGTGAATGGAGCATCATCTATGCCAAGAATCCTTATCTCAGATTTTATCTGCCTGAAATTATGGTTCTCCATGGAAAAATAGTTCACAGGGACTCTATGAGGCCCCTGAATTCATCACATCTATCCCTCAGGGTTTCGGCTGCTGCCTTGAGTGATTTTTTCGGGCTTCCTGCCCTGATATATAGCTGTGGTTCCCCCACTATTGGGTGGTCTATCGAGTATGCTGCTGCCTTAACCTTTTCATCCTCCATGAGGATGCTTCTTAATACATTGCAGAGGGTGTGTGTTTCTCCCTCGAATACTATCTCCATCTCATTTCTCTTATCCAGAATGACTTCCATTAGAATTACCCCTTAAGTGATTAACCTTCATAATTCACTGATAGCTTCCTTTTTTCCCGGTTTTCACAGTTCGGGCACCTGACCTCGTCCCTGCCGTTCACTTCCATGAAGTGCCTGCAGCGGGTGCACATTGCCTTGATAACCCCAAGGTCACGGCCTGATGTCTGTAGATCTATGCCATCGAGGCCCATGATCTTTGTGACCCTTGCCTCCACGATGTCCCCTATCCTGAAGGCGTCTGTTAGCTTTGAAAGGTAGCCCTTCCTTGCCTGTGAAACGTGGACTCCTCCAACGAAGTATGTTGCAAGGGCTCTCCTGTTGCCCTTGATGCTGTGTATCCTCACAAGGGCCCGCTGACCCCTTACATCAATGACCTCTCCAATGACCCTTGAACCCCTTTTAAGTGTTGGTGGTGTGTTCAGCTTTGATATTACCTTTATGCTCTTATTCCGGTCATCCCTTGAAACCTCTCCAACGACAAGGGATTTTATCTTACCATCCTCATCGTAGGTCCCCTCAGAGGGGAGGACCTCTTCGCTTACAGCCAAAAAATCTCCGGGAAAAACCATATCCCCAGATTTAACTTTCATCCATTCACCTCTTCAAGGTAAAAACAATGCTTACCTTACAGTGATCTATGGTTAGATCTGATTATATATATGCTTTTGCATGCGACGTTCACAGATCGATTACTCCATGCCTCCGAATCTTACTACAAAACCATACTGCACATCTGTCCACTGATTACCATGCCTCTGATTACCATGCATGAGAGCCAGCCGCACACTGGCCTATCTGTAGATACCACACCAGATAAAGGGTTATCCGTGTATTATCTCATCCAGTGTGTAGTCGTCCCAGCTTCTCTCTCCCAGAACTATCTCCAGTTCAGATGGGTTCAGGAGTGGTCTATCGTAGAGCTGTGAGTCATCTATGGCTATCCTGGGACACGCAGTTACCACGAAGGCCTCAAGTTCCCTGAAGGGGAGAAGTGCAGCCGGTGAGATGTTCTCAGCGAGGAGTATGAGGGCCTCCCTTCCAGCCTCCTCAAGTTTTTTCTTAACCATGAGGGCCAGCTCAAACCTCATCTGTCCAGCCTTTGATGAGACCACCACCCCCCACCTGCTGGCATCCGATGCCCTGCTTATCCTCGCAAATCTCACCCTCAGGACCCTGTCTGCGAATTCCTCAATGTCCCTCACCTCGCCATGATATGGGTCAGCCACCACAACCTCGCGTCCGGTGAAGAGTTTTATGCCGAGGGGGTGGAAGTTCCCGCTTCCAAGGAAAAGGTAGGCATCTGCATCGGTGCCCCTGATGGCTGAGAAATTGCATCCCAGGACCTGGCCCCTGGCTGTGTTAACACCCTCCCCTGTGACGACCTCAAAGCCCCTCTCCTCAAGGAGAGACCTTGCCTGGTCAAGGAGGTGGAGGTGCTGTGCTGTTGTTGCAATTCCAATCCTCCTGTGGCCGGAAAGTCTGTCAGCAGCCTCCCTGATGACTTCACCTACCTCAACTGAGGATGCGGCCTCTATGAATATCACAGGGACCTCATAGTCGAGGGGGAGTGGTGTGTGTCCATAGTGGACTATGAGGTCAACCATGTCCCTCATTTTTCTATCTGAAACATCACATGCCCCGAAGCATGGGTCTGCGGATATCACGGCAGTTGCGCCTGTTTCTGATTCTATCTGCTCTGCAAGTTCAACTGCCCTCATTTTAAGTCCCTCAGGGAACTGAAGGCCCACGACCCCTGCATTACGTTTCCTTATCTCCCCGATGACCCTTTCAGTTTCAAGCCTGTAGAGTGACATTTAATCATGCGGCCCCCCGGCAGGGATATCCTCAACCTTAACTCTGCCATCGATAACATCAACCTTCACGAGGCTCTTCACAGTGAAACCTGTCCTTTCCCTCACGACCCTGGATCCCTCACCCTTATCTATGACTGTTATAACATCCCTGACATCAACATCCATCTCCCTGAGGGCCTCCAGGACCGCCAGGAGGGTCCCCCCAGTGCTCACAACGTCGTCAATGACAACGACCCTGTCTCCACTATCAACACCATTTATGTAGAGTTCCCCTTCACTGTATCCTGTCATCTGATGGACGGCAACCTCGCCGGGAAGGCCGTACCTTCTCTTCCTCACCACGACGAAGGGTATTCCAGTCTTCAGTGATAGAACCGTTGCATGGTGTATGCCCATGGCCTCTATGCAGATTATCTTATCCGCTTCAGGTCTGAACCTCCTCACTATCTCCTCTGCAACCTCCTCCAGGAGTTCGGGTTCGGTGAGGGGTATGCCATCGGTTACAGGGTTTACAAAGTAGTCATACTCTCCCTTCTTAATCACAGGTGAATTTCTGAGGCTTTCCTTGAGTTTATCAAGCATTTCGATCACGCATCGGGATTGTTGAAAATTGAATTCATTATCTAGATATGATTGAGGATCTTAATATAGGTCCTCAAAGGATCTGCCGCCCACCACCCTGTGACCTTTATATGGCACAGCCCATCCACCACTCTTAATTATATAAGGTGATCCCAACAATAGTTAATGATTATCCATCACTGCAGGTGAAACCATGCTTGGGAATCTGGGCAGAAGTCTCAGTAAAACTATGAAAAAGCTGGCAGGGATGACAATTGTTGATGAGGAGGTCGTCAGGGAGGTCATAAAGGATATACAGAGGGCCCTGATCCAGTCCGATGTCAACATAAAACTTGTATTCAACCTGTCAAAGTCAATTGAGGAACGGGCACTCAACGAGGAACCCCCTAAGGGGATAACGCCAAAGGAGCACATCATAAGCATAGTGTACGATGAGATGGTCAAACTCCTGGGTGAGAAGAGCCATGAACTTGTCATAGATGATAAACCGTACCGCATACTCTTCCTTGGACTCCAGGGTAGCGGTAAAACAACAACCATAGGTAAACTTGCAAGGTACCTCCGCAAGAAGGGTTTCACTGTTGGGGTGGTCTGTACAGACACCTGGCGCCCTGCGGCCCTTGAGCAGCTGAAACAGTATACCGAGGGACAGGACGTGAGCATATACGGCGACCCCCAGAACAGGGACGCCCTGGACCTTGCAGAGAAGGGACTTGCCCGGTTCCAGAAGAAGGACGTTATCATATTCGATACGGCCGGAAGACACAAGGAGGAGAAGGACCTCCTCAGGGAGATGGAGGAACTTTCAGCCATTGTGGAGCCCCATGAGGCCATACTTGTAATCGACGGAACCATAGGCCAGCAGGCAAGGGAACAGGCCCTCGCATTCAGAAAAGCCACAGATATAGGTTCAATAATTGTGACCAAGCTCGATGGTTCAGCCAAGGGTGGTGGGGCCCTCTCGGCCGTTGCAGAGATAGGTGCTCCCATAAAGTTCATAGGTACCGGTGAGAGGATAGATGACCTGGAGGTCTTCGATCCCGAAAGGTTCATATCACGTCTCCTGGGTATGGGGGACCTCAGAAGTCTCCTCGAGAAGGTTGAGGAGGTTTCAGAGGAGGAGATTGCAGAGGAATCCCTCGACGCAATACTCTCAGGTAAGTTCACCCTCAGGGATATGAGGGTGCAGTTTGAGATGATGGGTAAGATGGGGCCCCTCCAGCAGGTTATGAGTATGCTGCCCGGTGCCGGGAAACTCCCAAAGGACGCCAGCAGGATGACCGAGGAGACCATACGGAAGTACCTCATAATAATGGACTCCATGACAGAGGAGGAACTGGAAAAACCAGACATCATAAAGCACTCAAGAATACGCAGGATAGCCCGGGGTTCAGGGACACGCAATGAGGACGTTAAGGAGCTCCTGAAGTACTACAGGGTCACCAAAAAGGCCATGAAGGGGCTTGGAAGGAGAAAAATGGGCGGACCCATGGGCCAGCTCATGAGGCAGTTCATGAGATAGCATCCTGAAGGGCAGAGATCAGGGGATAACCATGGATGTTCAGCAGAGACTGGGAGGACTGCTTGAAATCACAGAGTCCAGAATATGTCTGCACTGCCTTGGCAGGCACTTTGTTGATTTGGTTGAAGGGCCAGGGAACCGTCTGAGGGGTGAGAAGCTCCAGAAGGAATTCTCGCTGAAACTATCCGGGCCATGCATGATATGCGGTGACGTCTTTGACAGGATTGATGAGGCCGCAGGGATGGTTAAGGAGAGGGTGGATGAACTTGGCCTTGAATACTCTTCTGTACTTGTGGGTACAAGGTTGCCCCCCGAAATGGTGGAACTTGATGATGGGATCAGAAAGCGCCTCGGAATCCAGACTGAGGGGCTTAAAAGGGATCTCAACCGTGAACTTGGTAAGAGGGTTGTCAAACTGCTGGGCTGCAGCGCAGAATTTGAGGACCCCGACCTCGTGGTTATGGTGGACTTCAGGGGGGACATCAGGGTCTGGATCCAGATAAACCCCCTCTTCCTTGAGGGGAGGTACCGCAAGCTGGTTAGGGGAATACCCCAGACCTGCTGGCCCTGCAGGAAGTGCAGGGGGAGGGGCTGTGAGAGGTGCAATTACACCGGTAAGATGTATCCCACATCTGTGGAGGAGCTCATAGCCGGGCCCATCCTGGAGGCCAGCCAGGGACGTGATGCAAGGTTCCATGGCTCAGGCAGGGAGGATGTGGATGTCCGGATGCTCGGGACAGGGAGACCATTTGTCCTGGAGATAAGGGAACCCCGGGTGAGGAAGCTGGACCCTGAATCCCTTGAGGGGGAGGTGAACCGCAGGGCCCAGGGCATGGTTGAGGTTGAGGGTCTCAGGTTCTCCACAAGGAAGAGGAAGGTTGAACTGAAGGATTCATCCCAGAGCAGGTACAAGGTTTACCGGGCCCTGGTTGAACTGGATGGAGATGTTACTGATGAGGACCTTGAGAGACTCGGGTCACTTGACATCATAAGACAGCGGACCCCTGTGAGGGTTTCCCACCGCAGGGCTGACAGGGTCAGAGAGAGGAGAGTCCTGGAAATATCATGGAACTGGCTGGATGGTTGCCTTGAGTTGATAATAAAGGGTGAGGGTGGCCTCTACATAAAGGAGCTTATTTCAGGGGATTCGGGACGTACAGAACCAAGTGTGAGCAGTGTTCTGGGGGTTCCTGCAAGGTGCGTGGCCCTTGATGTCCTTGAGGTCGGTGATGAACCATCAGAAAAAGATTAAGCAGATGATCGAAAAAATAAAACACTGCGTCCCATGCAGAATAGCCATGATAAGGAAAAATATATATTAATGGAGATATTAAATAGAGAACTTATAAGTTTAGATATCTGATTCTTGTAAAGTTTTAGTGACTGTTACAAGCCATTGAAGGCTTTTTATGGAGGTTAAAGAATGAGAAGATCAAGAGGTTTCAGAAGTAAAACAAGACACAAGCTTCAGAAGGTTAAAAGGCCAGGCAGGTCCAACCCCATAACAAGGAAGATCCAGAGCTTCAATGAGGGTGACCTTGTACACATCATCATCGACCCTAGCATTCACAGGGGCCAGCCACACCCGCGTTTCCATGGTAAAACCGGTCGAGTTGTGGGTATGATGGGTAAATCCTATGTTGTTGCCCTGAAGGATGGTAACAAGGATAAACAGCTTGTTGTGAGGCCAGAGCACCTTCAGATGCAAGAGTGATTCCCATGATCGGGAAAAAGGTTCTGGAAAGTGAACCTGTTTCTATGGCAGAGGTTAAGGAAATCCTTGAAAAATTTGGGGAAGACCATGAACTCACATACGAGCAGAACCTTGTCCTTGACCATGTAACCCGTTTTTCAAGGCTTGACCCTGAAAAGAGCAGGGAGCTGGTGGAGGAACTGATGGACATCCCCAACATCAAAAGGAGGCATGCTGTTAAAATTGCAGATATAATGCCGGTGGACATATCCGACCTCCGTTTAATCTTTGCCAAGGAGAGGGTTCCCATAAAGGCTGATGACCTTCCAGGCATACTCGAGGTAATAGATAAATACCGGGTCGAATAAAAATAATATCTGACCTGAAAAAAGTAGAGTATGTGATTTCATGGAAGAATACGCTATCATACTGGATTACCTTCCACTTGGTTACATGAGCGAAGGGTTCGGTACATTCAAGAAGAGGCCTGTTGCCCAGGCACTGGGTAAGGATGAGTTCACCCTCCTGGAGTTAACACCAAGACCGGACGTGGACCTTGAAATCCACGAGGAGGTCTACATCGGTAAGGGTAAAAGGGACAAGATCGCCCGTATAAACAGGAGGCTCCGTCACAATGAACTCACAGCCACCGCCAGGGTTGAGCTGCCCTACGTCGTTGAGGAGATAATAAAATCAAATGAGGACCGTTTTGTAAAGTTCTTCAACGAGGCTGGACCCATAAGTACCAGGCTTCACCAGCTTGAACTTCTTCCAGGAATCGGTAAAAAGCACATGTGGGATATCCTCAAGGCCCGTGAGGAGAAGCCCTTTGAAAGTTTCGAGGACATAAAGAACAGGGTCCCCATGTTATCAGACCCTGTTAAACTCATCGTCAGGAGGGTCCTCATGGAACTGGATGTTGAGGGCGCCAAACGGGGAAAACGTAAGTACAACATATTCACAAGACCGCCCCAGAAGAGGAGGGGCTGATCCTTCAATTTAAATTTAGAATCTATTTTTATGTCAGGGCTCTACACCGAGACAAGGGAGGTGCTGAGGAAGTATGGTGTGAGGCTTAGAAGGAGCCTCGGCCAGAACTACCTCATAGACGAGGTCAAAAGGCAGCGCATACTTGAATACGCTGACCTCAAGGAAGATGACAGGGTCCTTGAGATAGGACCAGGTATAGGGACCCTCACACTTCCAATGGCAGAACTTGCTGGTCATGTCACCGCAATTGAGAGTGATCCCCTCATTGCAGCTATCCTGATGGACAGGCTTAAGGTGGATAACGTTGATGTGATAGTCGGTGATGCCCTCAGGGTTGATTTTCCAGAATTCAACAAGGTCGTATCCAACCTGCCCTACCAGATATCCTCCCCCATAACCTTCAGGCTTCTGAAGCATGACTTTGAACTCGCTGTTCTCATGTACCAGAAGGAATTTGCAAGGAGAATGGTTGCAGAGCCGGGTACACGGGAGTACTCAAGACTGTCGGTCATGGTGCACTTCCTTGCAGAGGTTGAAATAGTTGACTACCTAAAACCGGGCTGTTTCTTCCCCCGTCCCAGGGTTGAATCTGCGATTGTAACCCTTAAACCTACGGGTTTCAGGGCCCCGGCATTCCTCGAGGATGTATGCCGTGCACTCTTCCAGCACAGGAAGAAGAAAACCTCAAAATCCCTCAGAGAATCATTCCATGAAATAAGGACTGATCTGAGCTTTAATGAAGTTCTGAGGGGTCTTCCACCAGAAATACTGGAGAAGAGGGTCTTTCAGCTGAGACCAGAGGAGATACTTGAAATAGCAGAGCATATAGATGATATCTCAGGTTCTTCCTGAGCTGGGCCTTCATCAGCACATCCCTGAGAAAACTATAAGTATTATGTAAACTATTTTTTACATAGGTGATTGTTTTGATAATAGCAAGACCCCAGTGGTTCGGTAGAAGAAAGTACGGTGGCTGGGGAGTCTCAATAAAAACCTGGCAGGGCGCAGTATACCTTGCATGCGTATTCCTGCTGTTTGTCGGGATCCAGCTACTCCCCCTCAACACCACCACAAGGATGTATGTGACAGGTGCCTGGCTTGCATTCCTGTTCCTGGACCTGTTTGATGTTATGTGGAAGGTGAAAAGGGATGAGAGGGAGTACCTCCATGAGGCCATAGCAGAAAGAAACGCCGCATGGGCCATGATGCCAGTGCTTGTAATTGGAGTGTTCATAGAACTCATCTCAAGTTCCCTGCAGGGAAAGCCCCACGTCGACCCCTTCATTTTACTTGCACTCCTTGCAGGTGTCCTTGCAAAATCCGTGACAAACTACCGGCTGGAGAGGGAGAATTGAGGACACTAATAAGGGAACACAGGAAGGAACTCGGATTAACCCAGGAGGAACTCGCAGAGAGGGTTGGGGTAACAAGGCAGACCATAATAGCCCTTGAGAAGGGACGTTACAGCCCCTCCCTCATCCTTGCCCACAGGATCACAAGGGCCCTGGGAAGGGAGCATATCGAGGATATCTTCATCCTTGATGAGGACGGTGCAAAATGAAAATGATAAGATACGGTGAAATTAAAATAAAGACCTGCGAAAACGTCTATGAACCAGCAGAGGACACCTTCCTCCTTGCAGATAACCTGGATGTCAGGGAGGGTGATCGTGTCCTTGAAATAGGTACAGGAACAGGACTTGTTGCCATAAGGGCATCAGAGAAGGGAGATGTGACTGCAACCGATGTGAATCCCGCCGCAGTTAAGTGCACGCAGGAGAATGCCATTATCAATGGAGTTGAACTCAGGGTCCTGCAGGGGGACCTCTTTGACCCGGTTGAGGGCGAAAAATTTGACGTCATCCTCTTCAACACACCCTACCTTCCAGCCACCGGGGATGATGCCACAGGGGATGTCCTGGACCTCGCCTGGAATGGGGGCCCCGACGGCAGGATGGTTATAGACAGGTTCCTTGATGAGGTCCCGGCACACCTGAAACCTGGGGGGAGGGTCCAGCTGGTGCAGTCCTCCCTCTCCGATACAGAGAAGACCCTCCAGAAACTGGCAGATATGGGCTTTGATGCGTCGGTTACTGCAAGTGAGAGGTACTTCTTTGAGGAGATAGTCCTGATAACAGCCATGATTTAATAAAAAAATTTTATAACCACCACTGAGCTGGTGTGTCATGTTTTTCCAGTTTTTTTAATCGCCCATCGATTTATGGCGAGTCCCCCGTTTATATACCTACTATGAAATTTTACTGTCGCCTCAAGTAATATGCTGTAGCTGATCCGTAATATATATGAGTTTTTTGTATAGAATTATTATAAGTTAATGGGAGTGTCCAAAGTGAGAGGTTTGTATATACTGTTGCTGGTCGTGCTCCTCCTCGCGGTGTCTGTTAACTCTTCAGCCGCTGCAGACAACTGTACAGTCCTTGAAGCACAGGGGGATGATGTAGCGGGTGCACTGACCCATAATGTTACAGTGGATTCTGAGGGTGTGGTCCTCCAGACAAGGAACTACACCTGCGGACCCGCAGCACTCGTCACCGTCCTCCAGAGACTCGGAGTGAACACCACAGAGGATGAACTCGCAGGCCTTGCCGGAACAACCGAGGACGGGACCACCATGCAGGGCCTCCTGGAAGCCAGCAGGGCCAAGGGAGTGAACGCAACCGGCATGAAACTAAACATATCTGAACTCAAAGAAAACATGATCGCCTATACCATCAATGACGGCATGGGACACTACACCGTAATAAATGAAATCACCAATGAAACGATCAAACTCGCAGATCCAAGCCTCGGGAACATCGAAATGAATATAGAAGAGTTCGCTGAGATTTATAGCGGATATACACTGGTTATAAAGGATCCCAATAATCCACAGGTCAACGAAACTACAGATCAAAGCAACAGGAATACAAACTCATCAGAACCCATAAATAACCTGACAGATACCGCCTCTGATGTGCAGACAGACAACAGAACTCTGACTGATGAGGAAATGCAGAACATTAAAGGTAAAAACTGGAAGTACAGGTTAAATCAAAGGTTAAAGAGACAGGGAAGATGGAAAAGAAATGCATGGTACAACCGAAGCTTTAACTGGTGGAGAGTCTACTATGGAGGTGCCTGGGTCTGTGTAGCACTAGGTTACACAAATCATCCCGTGGGTAAGCTGTTTGGTTTCTTAGGGACAGCTTATCTAGGCACCGTGGGAACAGCGCATCTTAACGAGGGGTGGTGGACATATACCTGACATTTAATTTTATTTTTATGAAATAGGAGGAGTATCCATGGATATAAGTGAAAAACATGAAAAAAGAATAATGTTACTCCTGTCTGCAGTCTTTTTTGGGATTTTTTTATACATAGAATTTAATTTTTCCCAATACTCAGAGTTAAGATTATTAATGTTCCTGTTAATTGTACTAACTCTTTATGGATATGCGAGACTTCAAAGTATCTATGATACCCCCGCAAGAAGATTAAAACTTTTGTTTTACACAATAGTTCTGGCTTTATTATTTTATATAGTAATACTAACCCGGCAGCCAGCGTTACTAAGAAATACCATGACTATAGTGACTATAGCGGCGTTAATTCTACTTGCATTTGATAAAAAAGAGAAGGTGAAATAGCCAACATAATAGTTATCGACAGATGAGACTAACCCTAACTAAATGAAAGTGTTGAAGTTGCAGATCCAAGGAAAAAGATAGACAATTAACACCCCCACAATTTCCAAGAGATTTACAGGCTACACTACTGTAATCAACCAAGAAACAGATGACATTCCGGCCGTGGACAGCGCAGCTCAAACCAGCACTTAAAACAACCCTAACCAAAGAGAAAATGCAGAACATCAAGGGTAAAGGTGAAGGTTATTCCTTCAAGATCGAAGTTTTTTCACTCTTTGTCTTGGGTGTTTCCTTGGTCTTACATTCATCTTATACGTGACATTAAGAAGAGAGTTCCGAAAGCAGGAGACATCGGTTTGTTCATAGCAAACATCTCATGCTCTTTTAAGTATTCCGCAAACACATCTAATTGTCTGCTCTGCATGCTAGATTGGATATAGATATGCAGCATAAACTTTTATGGGGTTCATTTTATTCCACATATATTAAAACTAGGCGTGGGTGAAGGAAGATGCGGGTTTGTGTGTCATCCTGAACAGTCTTACTTTCCTTAGGGGAGATATTTAATGTATTCCTTAGAGCTGTTTGATGCTCTTTCCCTTTGTGGCTTGTCATAGCCGGCTATTTTATTGCACGTTTCAGCGAAAAAATAGAAAAGACATGGTAATAGTGGCTATGGTATGTCTTTCACTGCATGAGTAGATTACTCATAGCACTAATAATAAATATCCCCTCTTAAAAAGCTTTTCGAGACAAAAACCGCTGAAAAATTGAAGTGTTATTAAGATGCACAATATTATAACCCAACTTTAGGAAAAGAACCAGACATCACGGATGCTCTCACATGGAACAGTGAGAGACGCATGTTACCCCGACCCAGAAATCAAACAATATTGGAGATCCCCAAGTGGATCCCCTGATAAAACCAGGCCCCTACCATTTTTCAAGGATTTGAAAAATGAATTATAGGACCTTTTAAACCGTTTATGGATCACGGAGCAGTATACCATCAAATACCATGACGGCATCGCCCTCCATGTAGGCCCCTAGTTCTGTGCCGTCCTGGTAGACGTCTATTTTAAGTTCCCCTCCTGGAAGGTGCACCAGGACACTGTCATCCAGTTTTTCAAGTTTAACACCCGCAATTACACTGGCTGTGGCCCCGGTGCCGCAGGCCATTGTGGGTCCAGCACCCCTCTCCCAGGTCACCATGATTATCTCAGAGGGGCTCACGACCTCAACAAAGTGGACATTTATCCTCTCAGGAAAGAGGGGATGGTTCTCTATTGCCGGTCCAAGCCTGTCAAGGTCCACGCCCTCCGCATCATCAACGAATATTATGGCGTGTGGATTCCCGACGCTTAGTGCTGTGAGCTTAATGTCCTCACCCTCCACAGGCAGGAACCTGTCTATGAACTCGTATTCCTCAACATCCATGGGTATCTGGTCTGTTTTGAATGTTGCGGTGCCCATATCAACCCTTGATGAGACCACTGCACCATCCTCGACCTCCAGTTCCACGGTCTTGATACCTGCGAGGGTTTCCACCTCCAGTCTCCTCTTCCTCACTATGGCATTGTCATATACAAACTTTGAGAAGCACCTTATACCGTTTCCGCACATCTCTGCCTCGCTTCCATCAGCATTGAATATCCTGAAGCGGATATCCCCTTCGCCGGATGCAGGCTGGACAAATATAACACCATCCGCACCCACAGAGAATCCCCTGGTGCATACCTCCCTTACAAACTCTGGCTTCTTATCCTCAGGTATGCACTCCTGGGCGCTCTCATCTATAACCACATAGTCGTTTCCAAGCCCATGCATCTTGGAAAAGAGTATCATCCTCGTCATCAGATCTACCTCTTCAGAAGTCTTGCAGGTACATTCTGTCCCCTCAGGAGGTCAGAGAAGGTCTCCCTCTCCCTGACAACATCAACCTTGCCTTCCCTCACAAGGACCTCAGCGGGTCTTGGCCTGGAGTTGTACTGGGAGGACATTGAGAAGGAGTAGGCCCCTGCGTTCATGATGGCAAGGACATCGCCCTCATTAATTTCAGGGAGCTGCCTGTCCCTTGCAAAGAGATCCCCTGATTCACACACGTTTCCAGCCACATCCATCTTCTCAGATGGTTCATCCAGGGGTCTTTCAGCCACGAGTATGTGGTGGTAGGATCCATACATGGCAGGTCTCAGGAGGGTGTTGAAGCCTGCGTCAACACCTGCAAATTTTCTGTAGCTCTCCTTTATGGTGTTGACCCTTGTGAGGAGGTAGGATGCATCCCCAACTATGTACCTTCCAGGCTCCAGGCACATCATGGGTCTTCCAAGACCGTACTCTGAGAGTTTATCCTTGAAGAGTCCTGTTATCTTTGATGCGAATTCATCAATGTCCAGTGGTTCCTCTTCAGGCGTGTATGGTATTCCAAGTCCGCCTCCAAAGTCTATGAACTCAAATTCAACCCCTGTGGCCTCATGAACCCTGCCGGCTATGTCCATCAGGGTTTCAACGGCCAGCATGAATGGCTCAGGGTCCAGTATACCTGAGCCTATGTGGGCGTGTATCCCCACTGGCTCAAATCCAAGGTCCATGGCCATCCTGTAGACCTCAGGTGCCTCTCTCTCCATTACACCGAACTTGCTCATCTCTCCGCCGGTGATGCAGTGCTCATGGTGCCCTGCCCCCACCAGGGGGTTCACCCTGAAGGATATCCTGAGACCCTCAGGGGCGATCTCTGAAAGCCGCAGGAGCTGTGACCTTGAATCCACATTGATCCTGACACCTGAATCTAGGGCAAACTGCAGTTCATCGTCCCTGACGTTGTTACCGGTGTAAAGTATCCTGTCAGGGTCAAAGCCTGCCATGAGAGCTGTGTAGATCTCTCCAGGAGATACAGCGTCAATTCCGCTCCCCTCCTCCTCCAGTATCCTCATGACCGCAAGGTTGGTGTTGGCCTTGCATGCATAGAATACCTGGAACCGCGAGTATTCACCTGAGAATGCCCTGTAGAGCCTCCGGTAGTTCTCCCTTATCCTCATCTCATCGATGACATAGAGTGGGGTGCCGTATTCATCTGCCAGTTCCACTGCATCTGCACCGCCAATCAGAAGATGTCCTTTATCGTTAACCTCAATATCAGGAAACATTAGTGTTGATCCTCCCTAAAGTTTAATCAAATCTTTATCCAAATGACAATATAAGTCCTTAGGGTGTGAAGATATGAAGCCGTTTATTCCAGTTGTAAGGGCCCTTATAAGGGGCGAGGATGGTGTTCTAATGCTCAGGAGGTCCCGGGAATCGTCCACAAATCCATCACTCTGGGAGCTCCCGGGTGGTAAGGTGAGGGCAGGGGAAACACTTGATGAGGCCCTTTCAAGGGAGGTCCGTGAGGAGACGGGCCTCAGGATAACACCTCTGCACCTGCTGGGTGCATATGAGCAGGTGTTCCCCCATAAGGTCTCGGTGAACATAATATTCTCTGTGGAGGTCCGTGGGGGCGCCCTTGAGCTGAGCATGGAGCATGAGGACTTCTGCTGGTTCAGGTCAGGGGTCCTTGAATTTTCTCCCTGGCTGAGTGAATTCAAAGGTGATAGGCCAGACCTCTTCAGGTGAGAGAAGCTGGAGCTATCAGAGGTCTGAGATCACATGACCCAGTACATCCACAGCCGCATCAATCTCCTCCTTCTTTATTACCAGGGGCGGGACAATCCTTATGACCTTGCCGGCTGTGCAGTTTATCAGCACCCCCATCTCCCTTGCAGCGTCAACCACCCCTGCACATTCACCATCGATCTCAATTCCGATCATGAGGCCGACACCGCGTATGTCCCTGACGGCATCACATCCATGGAGGACCTGCCTCAGCCTTCCAAGGAAGTAGGAACCCATCTTAGCTGCCCTCTCAGGTAGCTTCTCGTCCATCAGAACTTCGATGGTGGCTATGGCTGCAGCACATCCCAGGGGGTTTCCCCCGAAGGTGGATCCATGGTCACCCGGTTCAAATGCCATTGCAACCCTCTCATTTGCAAGCACAGCTCCTATTGGATACCCGCCGCCCATGGCCTTTGCCACGGTAGTTATATCTGGCTCTACACCGAATAGCTGGGATGCGAACATTGCTCCGGTTCTTCCAAATCCTGTCTGGACCTCATCGAGGATCAGTAGCACGTCATTCTGCCTTGCAAGTTCCTGGACATCCTTCAAGTATCCCTCTGGTGGAATTATGACTCCACCCTCCCCCTGTACCGGTTCCAGAATTATGGCTGCAGTTTCATCACCTACTGCATCCGCCATTGCCCCGATGTCGCCGTAGGGGACATGTTTAAAACCCTCTGGTAGTGGCCTGAAGGGTTCACTGTACTTCTTCTGGCCAGTCGCAGTTACCGTTGCAAGTGTCCTCCCGTGGAAGGAGTTCTCAGCAGCTATTATCTCAGATTTGCCCGTGAATTTCCTTGCAAGTTTTATGGCTCCCTCATTGGCCTCTGCACCGCTGTTTGCAAAGAAAACCCTGTCGTGGGGGGATATGGCCGTTAGAAGCTTTGCGAGTTCAACCTGCTCCCGGGTATAGTAGATGTTGGATGAATGTATGAGCCTCTGTGCCTGGTGGCAGATTGCCAGGGCGACCTTTGGGTGGGCGTGGCCGATGCTGTTAACAGCGACCCCTGCAAAGCAGTCTATGTAGGAGTTGCCCTCGATGTCCCACACAGTTGCCCCCTTCCCATGGGACAGTACAATGGGCTGCCGGGTATAGGTCTGCATGATGAATTTCCTTTCAAGTTCAATTATTTCCTCTGAATCCATGATATCACCAAAAATTTATATGGGGACCTGTATTAATGTTGAACCTAAACTGATAATAAATATTTATGTTGAGGTGGTTAAATGAAAAGTGCTGTCATTGAAACCGTTAAGGGCGATATAGAACTGATCCTCTTTGAGGAGGACGCCCCAAACACGGTTGCGAATTTTGAAAAACTTTCAAACAGTGGATTCTATGATGGACTCACCTTCCACAGGGTCATACCTGACTTCGTGATCCAGGGAGGGTGTCCTGTGGGTGATGGGACAGGCGGCCCCGGTTACACAATAAAGTGCGAGATAAACCCGAACAGGCACGTTAAGGGGGCCCTGTCCATGGCACATGCAGGGAGAGATACCGGGGGCAGCCAGTTCTTCATAACACTATCTCCCCAGCCCCATCTCGATGGCGTCCACACCGTCTTCGGAAAGGTTGTGAGGGGTATGGATGTTGTTGAATCCATAGAGAGGGGAGACCGGATGCTCAGGGTCAGGGTCTACGACGAATGAATCGTTCCCTGATATCACTCCAGGGGTATCTCACCCCTCCAGAACCTTCTGAGGACCCCGGCATAGTGCCCCGCAATTTCCTCAGCTATTCTCAGGTGTGTCTCATCGTAGTTCTCTGGTGGATCACCTGCGACTATCTGGCCGAGTATCCCCTCCGAATCCTTAACAGCGACTGAGAGGAACTTTGAAACCTTCCTGTGGCCATCGGGTATTCCATGGGCTGCAGGATGCCCGGCAGGGTTGTTGGTGAAGAATGACTCCCCGGTGTCCAGGGAGTAGCCGAGGAGCCCCCCGTATTTACCGCTGGATGGCAGCTTAAAGCGTGCCTCACCCATCTCCTCGTAGTGTCTGCAGTACTCTGTGAGATGGGAGAATTTTATGCCGACACTATCCCCGTTTTCGGGGTCAACATAGGCAACGTAGCAGTACCTGCTCCCGGTCATCCTCTTTATTTCATCAAAAACAATATCTGATGCTTCCCTTACTGATGCTGCAGACTCAATCCTTTCCTTAAGATCCATTCCCATTCCTCCAGTTCATCAGCTCCCTGTAGAGTTGGTGCCGGGGCCCTATCCTCCCAAGGACCCTCCCCTCAATTTCATGGAGGGGGTGTTCTCCATGGTCTGTTATGAGCCTTACCCCCGCAAGTTTTTTAACCCTGAGGACACGGGACCCCACCAGGACCTCATGGCCTATTTTAATCCCGGATACACTGTCCACCACAACCAGGTACTCCCCGCGCCTCCTGATTATCCTCAGATCCCCGGTGCACTCCCTTTCCCTCATCCTTAGAAGTACACGGTCGAACTGATCCCTCCCCAGGGTCTCCATCAGGTGCGCCCTGAGTTCATCCTCAAGGGCTGAGCGGAGCCTCATCCAGGCATCTGCCTCACGGCACCCTATATTCTCCCTTGTCGACCTCTGGGGGCACTTCCAGCAGTACTTTTCATCAAGGACCCTCCGAAGATCCTCAAAGGATTTCCTTGTGTATACCTTGAATCTGGCAATTATATTCTTCATCTGGACTCACCGGTATGTAATGACCCACCAGATCAGGATCAATGTGTTATCCTGTGCCCTGCCTGAGCCTATCAAGTAGCCCCGATTTTCTGGCATGGTTGAAGAGGTAGAGCTGCACATAGCCGGCCATCTCCCCGTACTCCCTCCGTGCGAATTCCACCATCGACCTGTCATTGAAGTTCCTGCCAGGGTGGATGTGGTTCATGATCCTCCTGATCCATACATCAACAGGGAAGGCCTCTGTCTTCCTGAAACCATAGAGGAGTATGCAGTCAGCGACCTTGGGACCCACACCCGGGAGTTCAAGGAGGAGCTCCCTTGCATCGTCATAGTCCATCCCATCGATCCTCCTGATATCCATCTCCTCTGCGAGTATCCTCGATGTCTCCCGGATGTAGGGCGCCCTGTAGCCGACGCCACAGGATCTGAGGTCATTGAACCTGAAGTCTGAGGGGAGGTTATCCTCGGCCCTCTGCAGGTCCTCAAGGGAGTCCTCAGCCACGCCTGCCAGGACATGTGGGGAGGGGAATGTGTGGAAGGTCTCGCCATTGAAGGTGTGGGCCTGGCCCCAGAGCCTCCTTATGTCCTCTATGGACCTTGTCCATCTCACAACCGAACAGTTGGCTGATGCTATTGAGGATATCACACACTCAAATGGGTCCTTTGCAAGGAACAGCCGCAGCCCCCTCGATGAATCCAGGGTGTATGATAAGTTTTTATCCTCCAGGAATGTGTAGAAATCTTCAATATCAAATTTCAGGTCGAATATGTATTCAATCTTCTCCCTGAGAGTTTTCTGAGGTACATCCACGTAGGGTCTGACCCTGAGCACCCCTGCCTCATTCCTGACCTCAACCGGACAGGGTACCCCCTCGATGATGAGAAGTTCCCTGAAGGCCCCCTCAACCTCCCTCCAGGGTGGCTGGGAGGTCTGTCCACTCCTCTGGGTCATCTCAAGGTCAAAGTCCCCCACGGGTATCCTCATTTCCCTCCCCCTCTGCTGACTACAATCTTATGGGAACTCCCCTTGATCTGAGGTACTCCTTCACTGCAGGGACAGGGTATTCATTGAAGTGGAATATGCTTGCAGCAAGTGCAGCGTCTGCCTTACCATCTGTGAATGCCTCATAGATGTGTTCAGGTTCCCCTACACCCCCTGATGCGATCACAGGTATGTCAAGGTTCTCGCTCATGGTCCTTGTGAGGGGAATGTCGTAGCCCATCTTTGTACCGTCACGGTCCATTGATGTGAGGAGAATTTCACCTGCACCTCTATCCTGGCATTCCATTGCCCATTTCACCGCGTCAATACCTGTGAATTCTCTTCCACCATAGATGCTGCACTCGTACCAGCAGTATCCATCATCAACCTCTATTATGAACCTTTCATCTGATTCACGGGGGTTTTCGATGTATCTCCTCTTGGCATCTATTGCCACTACGCATGCCTGGGACCCGACGAGGTCTGATGCCTCATTGATGAGTTCAGGGTTCTTTATTGCGGCTGTATTGGTGGAGCACTTGTCTGCCCCCGCCTTAAGCATCTTAACATAGTCCTCTGGCTTCCTTATACCCCCACCGACACATATGGGTACGAAGACGTTCTCTGTGGTGGCCTCTATCACATGGGTCATGGTCTCCCGTCTCTCATGTGATGCTGTTATGTCGAGGAAGACTATCTCATCGGCACCATCCTCATAGTACCTTGTTGCAAGTTCAACAGGGTCCCCTGCGTATCTTATCTGTTTGAATTCAACTCCCTTCACGACCCGGCCATTTGGAACCTGGAGGTCACAGTCAAGACATGGTATTATCCTCTTTGCAAGCATTTCAATCGCCATCAACAACTCTGAGGTGTCTGAATCTACAGTAAAACATATTCCTTCTCATTTGAAATAACCCGGAAGACATATTTATTAATTAAGAGGCATTTAGTATAAAGCTGTCTGCTGTCCCCTGAGTCTGGTCTTCGGCTGACACGTTGATGAGAAAATATTTAAATGGTTAACTTTAAATAGAGATGTGTGTAGGGGGCCCGTAGTCTAGCCTGGAATATGACGTGGGACTTCGGATCCCAAGGTCGGGGGTTCAAATCCCCCCGGGTCCGCTTTTTTATTAACTGCTTTTTATTAACCTTCAAAGCACGGAATACAAACCATCCTACCATTCTTTACTCTTGAAAGATTTATTAACCTTCAAAGCACGGAATACAAACCATCCTACCATTCTTTACTCGTGCACGGTGCTCTGAGACGGGTTCACCGCACTCTGCGCATATGATGGACCCATATATCCTTGCCTCCTCTGGAGGTTTCTCTGAAACATCCCTGACCTCAAAGAGGTCATTTGGATCCATTTCAAGTATCTTCTCTGTCAGTTCAGCCCTGTCCGTAACCCCGAGTTCCTTCATGAGCTGATCCATTGGTTTTTTAAGTGATATCCTGATTCCATCGCCTGTTTTCCTGTTGAAGAATGTGTAAACATGTTTTCCGTAATCCCTGAATATCAGGTTGCCCTTTCCAAAGGTACACCCAGTCATGAACTGGATGGCGTCTATGCTGCAGCTGTCATTCTCAACAACCGCCACTATCTCCTCATCCTCTGACCTTCCAAATCTTTCAGCTACGATCTCACCGACCTTGTATCCGAGGGCAGTGCCGGCACAGGAGTGACCGTGAAATCCAACTATATCCTCATAATCCATAACTATCACCCTCCCTATCTCTGGATCACGATTCAGATATAGGTGATGGTGGTAAACCATGTTTTCATTATTACCTTTCATTTAAATCAACAAAAAAATGTAATAATATATCTTTATATTGTAAGAAGTGATTAGTTAATACGAAACAAATTAGAGGGAGGTGAAATGGATGAGGAGATTATTCATGGTTTCAGTTCTTTTCCTTCTGGCCATGCTTACGGGTTCAGTGGCAGCTGCAGACAACGCAACCTGCGAGGTTGGTGTCCTTGTCAGCTACCAGTACAGCGATGATAACGGTAGGATCAATCCGACCCTCGAAATCACGGATTCAGGTACAGGCATAGAATACAACCGGACCTACGACCCATCCAGTGGTTATACAAAGCTGATCTTCCAGCATTCAAACATAAGCGCGGCAAACCTTACACTGACTGTGAGGGCACCGGGCTACGTTACCGTCGAGAGAAGGTTAAACCTCACACCGAACCCCATGGACCCCGGGACACCGGATACTATGCAAGCATAAACCTTGTTCTAAATGCAACCGAACCATACCGGATCGGTAGAGAGCTGACAGAAAAAGCAGATAAACTCCTGAACTTCACAGGGAAGGGAGAAGTTCTTGTTATAACAACAGCCGGCCTTGTGAAGTACCGTAATATGACTACAGAGGATGTCCTGGAGGGAATACTTAACAGGGGAGGTGGCCTGATAAGCTACGGTAGAGCTAACCTGCTTACACTCCGAAGAACAGCCACAGACCCTCTGTGTACGGCTTTCATAGTGAGGAAGGGTAACGATCTTCTCATGGCATTCTACAGGAACACCACACTGGTGTACCTTGGAACGGTGTCCCAGAACATGAGCTCTGCCCAGTGGAACAACCTTACATCAAAGCTGGGGGATGATGCCTTCCCCTTCGCAAGCCTTGCAAATGCATGGGCAGCTGGAGCACCAGCAGATCTGCTCAAACAGGCCGCATTCCATGGACACATGTGCCTGGGTACCATAAGCGGATATGCCATGAGTAAAACCATCTACATGTACTATCCACCTATCCAGGACTGGTCCACCGGTTCACCCATAGAGATAACCAGCTACGTCACCATAGGTGTTCCCGGCGGCTCAGACGATGATGCCCTCATACTTGCACTCGATAACACCCCCGGGAAGAGGTCATACCTCGGCTTCGATACAACCGGTGCCGGTGCAGAGGACAGTATGGTGGGCTTCATAAGGTGGAACCCAAGGACAAACACCGGTACCCTTGTGGTCATGAAGTTCGACCAGCAGGCACTCATAGATACCTACAAAAGGGAGACCGGAGTATCAGTGGTTCAGGAACTCAAATTCAACGCCTGGCTCGTTAAAAAGGTCACAGAGAACCCTGCCTCCATTGTAACTATCGTTAAGGAACTCGACAACCTGACAGCCGACCAGTACTACTACCTGGCAGGAAGGGAGGTCAACTACAACCAGGTAAATGAGACCCATGGACTGGACATGAACTACATAAACAGCCTCAATCTGCCAAACGCCACCAGGGCAAATGTGAATGCAACATGGAATCCTGTGAGCTATGCTGAGCTCCGTGAAATCGGTAGAAGGGCCGCTGAAATGGCTAAGGAGATATTCCTGGCTGAGAGAGGAATAAACCTTGAAAGGGACGATCTCAATGTAGCTGCCCTCACATCAGCCGGTTACGTCTACCTGAACGGCACCCCGACCGATGGCTGCTACGACGGAATATTCAGCGTTCTTGGTTCAAGGCTAAGCAGAAAAAACCTTCTGCCGGTCCACAGCCCATTCTACAAACCACTATGGTTCACCTTCGTCTTGAAGGGTGCTGATGGGAAAACACTGGACTCAGTGCATATAACCTACAATCCACTGACAGGTGAACTGAGTGCCGGAGCAGCGCCTGATGGTGCACGGGTTAACGATATAGGTCCCGCAGCCCTCAATAACGCGACAAGGGATAACGCCAATTCCGCGATATTCGGTAGCTCCTACTTCAGCATTGAGAGCATAGCCAATGCCTGGAAGTACGGCATCCCCTATGACCAGCTGGTAACCTTCCTGTTCCACAACCATGTCTGTCCGGGTGTCCAGCCAGGATTCTTCATCACCGAGTACGCCCTTGAGAACTATCCACTTGCAGCTGGCCAGCAGTATCAGTGGTTCGGGACAAGCATATACTGCAAGGATGACGCCCTCCTCTACCTCATGGGTGTGAGTCCCGGTACCGGGACCTACTTCGCCAAGAGGGTCCTCCAGGAGGAACTCGAATCCCCGATGATACCCGGTGGAAGTGAAGAGGGAATACTCATAGTCTGGGATCCAGTTAAGAAGGTTGGCAAGGCTGTGATGATAAGCTTCAGGTGGCCACAGTTCGACCTCAGCGACTGCACCACAAGGAACGCCATGTTCGAGAAGTGGGCTGCCGCCTTTATAATGCTCTACAGTGGCCAAATACCATCCTACATGACGTCCCCAATGGTCCTCACAAAGGAGGTTGAGAAGTGGATAACCGAGGACGAACTCAAAGTGATACAGAGCGGTGCAAACGGTAACCCCCTGGCATACCTGCGTTCAATACCTGCACGAAACCTTGAGGACCTTATACCGGTGAACAACGGTGGAACGCCAGTTAACACAGGAGGAAACCAGGGAGGTTCCCAGGGTGGTTCAACTGGAGGTGTTCCTTCAGGTTCAGGTTTCACAGGACATGCAGGTTATTCACCGGGTGTGGATACTGCGGCTTCACCTCCAGAGGTGGGCGCTGCATCCTCAGTGTCAGAGGAGCCTGCATCAGCCCCTGCAAAGGCCTATGAGGTTAAGAATGTGACCTCAGGTGCCAGGGGCGGTGACTCCTCATGGTACGTCTACGGTATCGTGGGTGTCCTTGTTGCTGCTGGTCTTGTGGCCTTCGGATTCCTCAGGGGCGGAGCAGGAAAATAAACCCCAAAATTTTTTCTTTTTGATGCTGTACAGGAGCAGAGAATGTGCAATAACTGAGGGTAGAAATTAAGAGTCTTCGAAGCTTATCTGGAGTATCTCAATAAGTTCTATGGATATACAGAAAAAATTCTGGATCTCTCCTCAGTGTGTCGCCGATACAAAGGAGATCTGCCAGATTGTTAGCATTCAGGACTCTCACTCATTTATTATGGCCTCCTTGAAGAACTCTGGCAGAAGTGACCTGTAGAGGGGGCTTCTGAATATCATCTCTATGTTACCGTCAAGGATGTAGGTGTAGCAGGAGTCATCATGGGCCCTCATTCCACGCCCATAGGCCTGCATGAGGGTCATTATGGTTTTGTAGGCGTACCACCTCTGATCCATCCTCTGCCTCCGGTTAACCTGCTTATCACCCAGGTAGGGGAATGGTATCTTGTAGATCACCTGGAAGCGGCACTTGTCATAGGGTAGATCAACACCCTCACTCATGGATGGGCTTACAAGCACCAGGGGCTCGTCGGAATCCTCAAAGTACCTCAGCACCGCCTCCCTGTTGGATGCCTTATGGTCGATGAGCCTCCTGCTGGGTATATTATCCATTATGAACCGCTGGCAGCGATAGTTATGGGTGTGTATGAGTCCCTTATCGTTTTTATGCCTCTCAAGGATCCTGTTAAGTATGGGTATGGTCTCGGGGGCCGTGTGCCTTATCCTGTTGCGGGACATCTTCCCTGCGATCTTCAGTTCTATGGGCCTTCTGGATGCAGGGAATGGACTGTCAACCCTTACAAAGTATGCATCCCCTGGATTTATGCCGAGCCACTGGCAGAAGAGCCTCTCACTGAGTATGGTGGCGCTCATGAATAGGCAGACCTCAGAGTAGGAGAAGAGCCTGTCATGTGCATAGTGATGTACCCTCAGGGGCTTGAAGGAGACAGAGTCATCATCGGCGTCGATGACCCAGTTCTTTGGTTCATCCTCCAGACTCATCCTGAGCTCCGAGAGCCTCTTTATGGTCCTCTTTATCCTGTCCCTTCTCCTTCTTGACATTGAATCCAGTTCAAGGTCACTGTAGTGGTCTGCTATTGCCTCAATCTGGAGCACCCATTCAGCCGGGTCATCCTCCCGGAGCATCGATGGGGGTATTGTTCTTCTGATATCCTTGCTGAGGCGTTTGTTTGATATGGTTACTTCGAGCCTCCTCATGAGCTTGTCCTCGATGTTGTGAGCCTCATCCAGTATCATGAGGTTTCTCCGGTCGAAGTGGCCGACGTAGTTGAGTTCAAGGAATGCATAGTCATAGTTCATGAGGGTTATGGGGCTGTTTATGGCCTCTGCCTTCTGTTCCCAGTACTGGCAGTGCTCAGCTGTCTTGAAGAATACCCTGTTACCATAGGAGTCCTGGAAGGCCTCCTCTCCGAGGAGCGTCTCCCCCCTCACAACACCGTAGGGGCACTGGAACTTCTCTGATGAGGGCAGTGTCTGGCATGTCCCCATGTCACAGGTTGACTCCAGGTTGTCGTTGAGGCAGAAGAAGTTACTCCTCCCCTTGACGACGGGAAACCCGAATTCCCTGGCATACTGGTCCTGGAGCTGTTTGGTCATGGTGAGGATGTAGGCTGGCTGGTAGATCCCTGCGAGGGTACAGGCTATTGCTGATTTGCCTGTGCCTGTGCCGGCCTCAAGTATAACGTACCTGTAACCTTCCTCGATTGCCTGATAGATGTCGTTTATTATGTCAAGCTGTCCCGGTCTTGGCTGTGGAAAGGGGAAGTTCTCTATGATCTCCGGGGGTATGTGGGGGTACCTCCTCTGGAGGTCTTCGTTGAGGGTGTCTGATTTCTCAGGAGGCCTTATAATGTTTCTGAAGAACGAAAGACGCCCCTTGCCCTTGCATGTGCAGTTATCCCTCATCATTCCACAGTCTGGACAGAAGAGTGGGTTTTCCATGGACCTATTTAAGGGGGTGGAACTATATAAGTTTAGAGAGTGCCACAGAAAAATAATGATAATAAAGGCGGGTCTGGATATTTCCAGAGAAGAATGACCAGACCATCATCATGTCTACAGAGTTATTAAAGGTGTTCTAATGCATGGAAAACTCATTGGTGTGGGTGTGGGTCCCGGGGACAGCGAACTTCTGACCCTCAGGGCTGTGAATGTACTCAGATCTGTTCCAGTTATATGCGCACCCCGTTCATCATCTGAGAGGGAGAGCATAGCCCTCTCAATCGTTGAAGATATCCTCACTGAACGCAGGGATGGCTGCAGAATACTTGACCCTGTGTTTCCAATGACTGATGACCGGGATGAACTTGAAAGTCACTGGGATTCTGCGGCCAGAATGGTTGCAGCTGAACTTGAGGATGGACGGGATGTTGCCTTCATAACACTGGGTGATCCATCCATCTACAGTACCTTCAGTTACCTCCAGCAGCGCATTGAGGATATGGGCTTTGAGACCGAGATGGTGCCAGGAGTCACCTCCTTCACGGCATGTGCAGCCACCGCTGGCAGAACCCTCGTTGAGGGTGATGAGATCCTCCTTGTGGTGCCCCGGGTTGATGATCGGTTTGAGAGGTTGCTCAGAGATGTGGATGCCTGTGTGATCATGAAGACATCACGCCATGGCAGGAGGGCCATGGAGGTTGTGGAGTCTGATCCCCGCGGAAAGGATGTTGTATCGGTGGCAAACTGCAGCATGGATGACGAGGTCGTTGAAAGGGGATTTGCCTCCGGTGGAGGGTATCTTGCGACAACCCTTGTGAGGTTCAGGGATCAATCCTGAAGCAACACCTCTGTATAGAAACCAAAAAATCAGCTTTCAGGAACAATCCTGAAGGAGCACCTCCCATCACCACGGGCATAACATTCCGTCTCCTCCACAAGGACATCACCCTTGAAGTGACGGCTGAATACCGCCTCAAGTATCCCTGAGTCCAGTGCACAGGCAGATTCACCTATCTGGGGGAGTAATCCGCATTCAAAGCATTCATAGGCCCTGATCACCAGGGGATCTGTGCTCTCCACCTCAAGGACTCCCAGGCGGTTTATCATCCAGAACCTCTTGAGATTTTCAAGGAGATCCCCAAGTTCCTCCGATGCTATCCTTGGGTATATTACCTCCCCTATTCTTTTTCCTGCCTCATGGAGGACAGGGTCGATGTTTATGCCCTCCTTTATGAGTTCAACCCTCAGGACATGGAACATCAGTCTGAAGAATTCAAGGGGGTCACCCCTCTCTGTGAGGTGCTCTGCAAGGAATTCTGTTTTTTCCTCATCCAGTTCATCGATCCTCTTCCTTGTGAGTTTACCAAGGTACCTTGAGTTTATCTCGAAGACTTTTCTTCTCCTGTCCTCAGGATCCGGCATTTCAACTATGAGGCCTGCTTTCCTGAGGTCTGAGAGGTGTTTTGATACTGTGGACTTGGATTTATCTGTGATTCTGACTATTTCCTGGAAGCTGAGTGCTCCCTTTTTAAGTTCGGAGAGTATGAGCGACTTGACAGGGCTTTCTATTACCTCGATTCCAGTTTCGGTTGAGAATATCGTGAAGTTATGTCTCCTCTTCATTGGCCCATGTTATGTCTGAAGGACTATATTACTGTTTCAATACCATGGAACAGAAAAAATTATATAGAAGTTCGTATAGTATAGTACATTCGATGATATACGAACTAAATGTGTGGTGATATAATGAAGGCCAGAGCAGAGAAGATAGCAGATGGAGTATACTGGGCTGGTGTCCTTGACTGGGACATCAGAAACTACCATGGATACACCCTTCAGGGGACAACCTACAACGCCTACCTTGTATTCGGAGATGAAGGTGTGGCGCTGATTGACAACTCATATCCAGGGACCTTCCAGGAGCTCATGGCAAGGATGGAGGATGCATTCAACCGTGAGGGAAGAGAGATGAGGGTGGACTTCATAGTCCAGAACCACGTTGAAAAGGACCACAGCGGAGTGCTGGTGGAACTTCACAGGAGGTTCCCTGAGGCAGAGATCCACTGCACAGAAGTTGCCGTGGAGGGACTGCTCAAGCATTACCCGGCCCTTGAGGGCACAGAGTTCCGCACAGCGAAGACCGGGGATTCCATCGACCTCGGAGGAAGGACCCTCACCTTCCTTGAGGCACCCCTGCTCCACTGGCCAGACAGCATGTTCACCTTCCTTGATACCGGCATACTGTTCTCAAACGACGCCTTTGGACAGCACCTCTGCTATCCACAGCGCCTCGACACCGAAATACCCGAATACATCCTCATGGATGCTGCCAAAAAATTCTATGCGAACCTCATAACACCCCTATCAAAGCTTGTGCTCAGGAAGTTCGATGATGTGAAGGAGCTCGGCCTCCTTGATAAGATAAGGATGATAGCGCCCTCCCATGGCCAGATATGGACCGAACCCATGAAGATAATAGAAGCATACACCGCCTGGGCCACAGGTAAGGTGGAGAAGAAGGTCACCGTGATCTATGATACGATGCACCACTCCACAGCCATGATGGCCCATGCAATAGCAGAGGGTGCCATGAGCGAGGGGGCTGATGTGAGGGTCTACTACCTCCATGAGGACGACCGCAGCGAGATCGTGAAGGACATACTTGACAGTCACGCCATCGCCCTCGGAGCACCCACAATCTACGATGAACCCTACCCAAGCGTTGGAGACCTCCTGATGTACCTCCGTGGCCTGAAGTTCAACAGGACCGGCCAGAGGAGGGCCATGGTATTCGGGTCAATGGGTGGCAGGGGAGGTGCCACCGGGACCATGCAGAAACTCCTTACGGATGCTGGATTCGATGTCATGGAGGCGGATGAAATCTACTACGTCCCGAACAATGAGGAACTCGATGCATGCTTCGAGGCTGGAAGAAGGCTTGCAGGTGATATCAATGAATGAAAACATCCCCGGTGTCTGCAGGGGCACCGAACTTGAGAAGGTTGTGGATGCAAACTTCAGGGGAGAGTGCAGTGAGGTCGGTATCTACCTTGCAATGGCAAGACAGGCCCAGCGTGAGGGCCTCCCCGAGGTTGCAGAGGCCTTAAGAAGAATAGCCCTTGAGGAAGCTGCCCATGCAGCCCGCTTTGCAGAGCTAAACGGTGTGATCAGGGAAAACCTCAGGGAAAACCTTGAGATGATGCTTGAGGGGGAGGAGGCGGCTAACAGGGAGAAACGTGAGGCAGCCCTCAGGGCAAGGGAATGCAGTGTTGATGAGGCCCATGACTTCTTTGATGAGAGCTCAAGGGACGAGGGAAGGCATGCTGCCATGCTGAGGGGACTCCTCCAGAGGTACTTCCAGGGATAACCATGAAGATCTGCAGAATATGCGGCTATCAGATCCCAGAAGGTGAATTCAACCTGCTGGAGGATGGCTGGGTGTGTCCCCGGTGTGGTGTTGGGAAGGAGGAATTCGAGGATTCCACCGAGCCCCTGGGGGGTCGGGACCCCCTCATGCTTATTTTCAGGGCCATGACTGTGGGGCTCTGGAGGGTGCTTGGTAATGGATCCCAGGGAGTTACAAGGGAGATGGGGTCTGTGATTGCAGACAACATCAGGCACGGGGAGGATCCCTTGAAATCAGCCGCAGACTACTTCATCGAACATGGATTTGCAGCGTCCATCAGCGCAGACACTGAAAACTTTGCCCTCAATGTTAAAAACTGCAGTTTCTATGGATTCTGTCGTTCGCTGGAGGAGGATGGGGTGCTGTTATCAACCTGCCCCTATGCAAACACGGCCGCTGCAGTCCTTGAAAGGACCACAGGATACAGGTACCGTATAAAACGAAATAAGGGGGACCATGGACACATCATTGAATTTTCACGGATATCCAAAAAATAGGTAGGATTCCGAGATTAACTTCACAACGGTGCCACCGAAGCCCCTCTGATTCAGAAATCAGCATAGGGTCTCTCCATACCCGCGCGCTTCAGTATATCCTCCGCATGCTTGAGGGACCCCTCGCTGCCATCAACCAGGAGGTGGACGGCTCCCTCAGCCCCGTGGACGCCTCCAGCTGCAACAGGCTCTGCATCCACACCCGCCAGAAGCCTGAGGGCGTCCACCTCTGTGAAGACCTCACCGGGTACAGGTAACATCCCGGGACCCTCAGTGCCGGCTGAATTCATTCGGAGTGCTTTACTGTAAAGGTCGCCGGGTATCATCTTTTCAAGTCCAACAGGGACTATGAGCTCTGTTTTCCTGCCAGCAGCTGCCTGGAGTGCTGGAAACACTGTGCCGCCCATGGGGTGACCTATGTAGACCGCTGCCCTCCCTGAGCTGTATTCAAGGGCATTGGCTCCCTTGAGTATCAGGTCCCCCCTTCCAAGTTCATCTGCCACATCAAAGATTGTAAATCCACGATCCCATCTGCCCCTGCGGATTACCACATCACCCGGGAACTCATGGCCGGTACCATCCGCCCTGAAATAGGGGGGCCTTATGATTCCCCTGTGAAATCCGCGACGGTCAAAACCGTCCTCTCCCAGCTGTCCAAGGATCTCCTCTGCTATGTAACCATTGGTTGTCCCGGCGATTATGACCAGGGTGCCCCCCTCAAGCACCCTCCTGATGGATGGATGTTCAAGCATTCCCCATGCAATTAGACGTTTACCCGCCGCTGGGGTCACCAGGAACTGTTTCATCTCAATCAATCCTGTGGTCTGCCATTCACCCTTTTCAGTTTTTCACAGGCATCCTCTGCTGCAAGGATTATGGGGTCTATGACCATTGAGACCGGGGGCGCGTAGGAGAACTCAGTCTCTGAGAGCTCAGAACACGTGAGTCCCTGGGATATGGCCAGGGACATGGTATCAACCCTCTCAGCGACCCTCTCCTTTGCAACCATCTGGCATCCTATTATCCTTCCCCTGAGGTCACATATCATCTTAACATCTATCCTCTCGGCGCCCGGGTAATACCTGGCCTTTGTGAGGGCCCTCTTCTTACCTGATACCACCTTTATACCGTTCTGGAGGGCCATGACCTCTGTGAGGCCCACTGCACCAAATTCAAGTTCCCCTATCTTTGATACCATTGCATTGAGGACCGGTCTGAACCTTGCATCCATCCCCACTATGTTCTTTGCAGCCACCCTGGCCTGTCTGACGGCAGTTGAACCCAGGGGTGACTGGGTCCTGAAGCCCGTGACTGCATCGTATACCTCAACACAGTCACCTACCGCGTATATGTCAGGCACGCTTGTCTGCATCCTGTCATTTACCTTGACTGCCCACTGTCCAATTTCACATCCTGCCATCCTGGCAAGCTTTGTCTCAGGCCTCACGCCCGTCGCCAGGACCACGAGATCCGCCTCAAGGCACTCATCTCCGACCACAACGCCCTCAACCCTCTCATCACCCACTATCCTGTCAAGGGCCTTGCCGAGGATGACCCTGATGCCCTTCTCCTCAAGGTAGCCCTGGACTATGGCTGCCATGTCCGGGTCCAGGGATCTCGGGACTATCTGGGGGAGCATCTCGGTGACGGTGACCTCAAGGCCCATCCTCAGGAGACCATAGGCTATCTCAAGGCCTATGAGTCCAGCGCCCACCACCACTGCCCTCTTACTTTTTGATGCCCATTCGGTTATCCTTTCACCGTCTGTGAGGGTCCTTATGGTGAAGACCCCTTCAAGGTCTGTGCCCTCCACCGGTGGTATGAAGGGTGAGCCGCCGGTTGCAAGGACAAGGACGTCGTAGGGTATCTCCCTGAGGCCGTCCTTTCCCCTGTAGGTTACAGTCTTTTTTTGAGGATCTATGGCCTCGACCTCTGTTTCCGTGAGGATATCTATGTTCCTCTCCCTGTAGTCCTCTGGCCTGTGCATAACTATATCATCAAAGCATTCAACCTCACCGCACATAACGTAGGGTATTGCGCAGGGGGAATATGCCACATGTTTATCACGGGTTATGACCTTTATATCTGCGTCCTTATCATGTTTCCTTATATTGGAGGCCGTTGAAAGTCCTCCGGCCCCGCCGCCAACTATAACAACTCTCATCTATCCCTTTCTCCTAGGAGTTATCGGTTATAGATCTCTTCTTCATTTTATAAATAATTCAGATATATTTATAAATTTGGATACATCAATAGATCTGTGTGGTAGTTATAAGGGAGCATCAAACATGAAGAGTAAGGTTCTATTCATATGCAGGAACAACTCCGGGAGGTCCCAGATGGCTGAGGGGATACTCAGGGCCATGTACGGTGCCCACTATGAGGTCCACAGTGCTGGCAGTGACCCGAAGGATATCAGCCCCCTCACCATACAGGTCATGGAGGAGATTGGTGTGGACATGACTGGCCACAGACCGAAGAGTCTCAGGGAATTTGAGGGCGAAAAATTTGACATCGTTGCAAGCCTCTGCGATGAGGCATGCCCTGTATTCCTGGGTGGTGAGAGGTACCTTCATGCTGAATTCCCTGACCCGAGGGGTGCAGATATTGACACCCTCAGAAGGATCCGTGATGAAATCTCTGACTGGATAAAGAAGGAGTTCAACCCTGAAAAACTGTGATTTACTAAAGGAGAGTGATTTAATGATTAAGGTTGCCATCGTAACAGACGGGCCCTACGGTGAAAGGGCCTATGAGAACATAGCCCGTGAATTCGAGACCATGTTCATTGAACTTGAGGCTCCCTCTGGAATATTTGCAGATGAGGTTGATATACCCGCCGATAAACTCAAAGCCATAAGGTCAGCGGACATTGTGATAACCTACATACTCCACCCGGACCTCACCCTCGAACTCGTTGATGAGATTCATGGGGATGTTGACTGGATCATCATAGGGGCCTGGAGGGGTGATGGCTTCAGGAACCAGCTCCTGAGTTACGGCAATCTGACAGCCCCTGAGAACATGTGCGACCTGGAGGAGAACGGTAACCCCTCATTTGATGAATTCGTGTCAAGGTTTGGAAGGCCCCTGGTGGAGGTGGACCTTGAAGGTGACACGGTTAAGGAGATAAGGGTTCTGAGGTCCTCACCCTGTGGAGCCACGCTCTTCGTCGCAGAGGAGCTTACCGGTGAGGATGCTCAGGATCTCCCATTAAAGGCCGGGCTTAAGATACAGCACTACCCCTGCCGTGCCCCGAAAATGAGACTATTTTCAGATGACGAGTGCAAGAAGGAGATGGCTGCCAGGATGCACAGTGAGGCCTTCGAGAGGGCCATTGGAGTGAAATAGACCTCCATTGATCAGCTGAACAGTCTAAGGGGAAATAAAGTCAACACCAATAAACTATCATTATTATTCATAATAAATTATTTATTTAAGGGACATCAAGATAGAACCATGGAAAAAAAGATCCTCACAATAGTCGTCACAGAGGGACCATACCGTTACCAGTATGCAGATATAGCATTTGAAATGGCTGAAAGTGCCATCAAAAATGGTTACGACGTCAGAATATTCCTCTACATGGACGGGACGCATATACCGAAAAGGAACCAGGCCCCCCAGTCATTCCCCAACAATGCAGAAAGGCTCAGGTCGCTGGTGAAGAAGGGTGTGAAGGTAACATCCTGCATAAGATGTTCCACGGCGAGGGGATACACCTGCTCAGAAAGGCCCTACATAAGGGGTGTTGAAATAAAGAGCGTTTACGATCTTGGAGAATGGGTAAAGGATAGTCACAGAGTGATAACCCTGGGATGTTAACATGAAATCCGCGCTCATAATAATAGACAGGGCCCCCTACGGATATGAAAACGCCTTCAGTGGCCTCTATGTTGTCATAGCATGTCTGAACAGTTCCCTAGATACTGATGTCCTTCTAATCGAGGATGGTGTCTATGCCGCAGTGGCTGATCAGGTCTCAGAGGCCATCGACTACCCCAATGTTGAGGAACTCACCTACCTCATCTTCCCGGAGGGCAGTGTCTTTGTGCATGAAAGATCCCTGAAGGAGAGGGGTCTTGAGGAGGATGACCTTGTGGAGGCAGCCGAAGTCATAGACGATACCGAACTGTATGAAATATTCAGGCTGAAGAGGGATACTGCGATTATGAAGATATGAGGTGTCATGATGGAGAGGGATGAAGTTAAAAGGGAGGTCCGGCCCCAGGGATCCCTTGTAAAGGAGGCTACCCTCAAGCAGGTGAAACCCTGCATTGCGGCTGAAGGTAAAATAAGGGTTCTCATGGAGCTTGACTCAGAAATAGGGGATATCATACCTTTGATTGCAAACATGTACCCCCCAGGTGTTGTAAACTATGTCAGGAAGAAGAACATACTCACACTAACAATTTATGACCGTATAATAAGTCTATACCCCTCGGGCAAAATCAGCATGAACAAGACCCATGATGTTGAGGAAGCATTTGAAATCGCCGGGGAACTGATGGACAGGATTAACAGGGCCCATGATTCAGGGGGAGATGGGTCTGATTCGCGGGATATGAGCCGAATCGGCCCCATGGATGTGCACAGATGCCTGCCAGGTAGCAACTGCGGTGACTGCGGTGAATCCACGTGCATGGCATTTGCAATGAAGCTGCTCAACGGTGAACAGAAGCTTGACAGCTGCCTGCCACTGAAGGAGCCATGGATGCAGGAAAAGGTCCAGTGCCTTGAGAAACTGCTCGGTGAAGAAATGATGGAGACCCTTGGCTGGAGCGGTTACTGATGGGATCTGTGGGTTTTCTCGTGACAAAGAGCCCTTCAGAGCTCAGCTTCAAAACATTTCTGGACCTCGTGGATATCTGGTGCGAAGAGTACCTGAAGGTGTATCTGATATCAAATGGAATATATGCTGCAATGGAAGGAAACAGGTACTCCCACACCATCCGGGAGATTTCAAGGACCGGGAATGTTTTTGCAAGGAAGGAAGATCTAATGGCAAGGGGTATAACCCGAGAAATGCTCATAGATGGTGTGGAAGTACTTGAAGGCCTTGACAGGGTGGTTGTTGATATAATGGAAAACCTGGATATGGTCTTCACATTTTAATCAATCTACTTCTAATTTTTTGGCTTCCTTCCACCCCTTATACCTCCACGGGATACCATACGCTCACCTCCATATCGTTAATTGATGAATGCCTGGACTCAATAGCCGAGTAGGGTGCCGGCAGTGTATATGATGAAGGAGGCTATCCAGGCCACGAACACTGAGTATAACGGTGAGAAGAGGGCCCACCTCTTGCCTGCCTCCTCCTTTATAACGGCCAGTGTCGCCAGGCAGGGTGTATAGAGCAGCACGAATACCATGAACGACAGAGCCTCCAGTGGTGTGAAGGCGCCCTGTATGCTTGCTGCGATATTAGCTGCCCCGTGGACCGTTCCGAAGGTGCTTATGACAAGCTCCTTTGCCGCGAAACCAGATAGAATTGCGACCGCGGACTGCCAGTCACCGAATCCCAGGGGATGGAATATGGGTGCCATGATGGAGCCCAGGGTCCCGAGTATGGACGAGGAAACATTTCCACCCGGGAACCCTGAAAGGAACCATATGATCACCGAACCTGCAAATATTATGGTCCCGGCCTTCTTTATGAACTGGATGCCTCTGTGGTACGTGTGAATCAGGAGAGTCCTGGGCCTCGGAAGCCTGTATGGTGGAAGCTCCATCAGGAAGAGGGAACCTTCACCCATGACCACTTCACCCAGCAGACGGGCGGTTATGATCGCCACTGCAATTCCCAGGATGTAGAGGAAAAATATGACCCATCCCTGATAGATGAGGGGGAAGAGGGCTGACGTGAAGAGCACGTAGACAGGGAGCCTGGCACTGCATGACATGAAGGGTATCATGAGGCTTGTGAGAATCCTCTCCCTCTCAGATCCTATGGTCCTTGTTGCCATTACCCCCGGGACACAGCACCCGAAGCCAAGCATCATGGGGATGAATGACCTGCCGCTTAGACCCGCCACTGAATTCATTACACGATCCATGACAAAGGCTGCCCTTGCCAGGTACCCTGAATCCTCAAGGAAGGTGAGGAGGAGGAAGAGTATGAAGATGTTCGGTGTGAAGACGAGGACCGATCCAACACCTCCTATCACACCATCTGCCAGGAGGGACCCTGCAGCTGAGTCTCCAAGGGCGCCCTGAACTGCTCCTGCAAGGTGGGAAACACCAGCATCAATCAGCTCTGTAAGTGGAGCCCCTGCAGTGAAGGTGAGCTGGAAGATCAGCCACATCACCCCCAGGAGAATCGGGAGCCCCAAGTACCTGTTAAGTACAGCGCGATCTATAAGTTCAGAGACCGTTACCCTGTCAAGGGAGGGTCTCGTGAGGGACCTCTCCAGGAGTCCCTCTATGAGGCCGTACCTTGCATCTGACACCAGGATGTCCGCATCAGCAGAGTGCTCCTCCTCAAGGATCCTTCTGATCCTCTCAAATTCCTTGATGAGGTCCTCACCAACCATTGAGGCAACCCTTTTATCCCCTTCAAGAAGTTTTATTATGATCCATTCAGCTGGAAAATCTGCCTCAACGTCTTCAAGAAGTTCCCTGAATTCCTTAATAGCATCTGACCTCAAAAATTCATATCTGATCTGTGGAGGGTTACTATTCACCTGTCTTATGGCTGCTTCAAGCAATTCATCCTGATTTCCTTCAATGGCCTCCACCTTTATGACCGGCACCCCCAGCAGTTCCTCAAGTCTCTTCTCATCAAGCCTGTATCCCTTCCTCTCTGATTCACGGTTGAGGTTCACTGCGATGATGGTGTTGAGGCCGAACTCGAGGATCTGAAGTGTGAGGTAGAGGTTCCTCTCAAGATTGGATGCATCAACAACACTGATTATGAGGTCCAGTCTCTCATCAAGGAGATAATCAACGACCACCTCCTCCTCGGGAGATCCCGCTGTTAGACTGTAGGTTCCTGGGAGATCTGTAATTTCAATATCATTTTCCCTGAAGTTCAGGTATCCTGTTTTCTTTTCAACAGTCTTCCCTGGCCAGTTTCCAACGTGCTGATTGAGTCCCGTAAGGTTATTGAAGAGGGTGCTCTTTCCAACATTCGGGTTTCCTGCAAGTGCTATTCTGAGCATTTTTAATCCCTTACCCCTATCCTCGATGCTTCTCCCTTACGGATGGAAAAGGGATGGCCCTTCACCCTAACCTTCAGGGGGTCTCCCAGGGGTGCAGAGTTCTCAACAGTGACCCTGGATCCCCTTAATAGCCCCATAACAGTTAATCTTTGCCTTATATCCCCTGGAAGGTTAACGGATGTCACAGTCACAGTCGTGCCTTCCTTTATTCTGTCGAGTGTTGTTTCCATGATACCACCTTTAGGAAATCCTAAAATTTAGTTACACCTAAATCATATATAAAGTTTTAGGTTTACCTAAACCATGTTGCAGTTAAAAAATAAAAGAATAGCCTCAGTATCTTCCCTGGAAGAAGTAACCCACTCCAAGGAGACACACAAGGCTTATAACACCAATTATAGCATATATGGGAGTCTGAGTGCTTGAAGAGGTGCTGTTGGTTGATGCTGCAACCTCATAGGCCTTTCCAGAACCTTCAGAAGCTCCAGAGTTTTCTGAAACCTCTGATGACTCTAAAGCCTCATCTGACGATGAACCTGATGCTCCGCCTGCATTCCCTGCGGAACCTGAAGAAGGTTCACCTGTCTCACCGATTCCATCCCCATTCACTGAGCCCGGCTGTGAATCCCCAGAGCCAGGAACATCAATGGACTTCCCTGTGGCTGCAGCCATTGCAGCCGCAAATTTTCTGAGGGCCGCCTGGTTGAGGGATGATAGCTTCACCACCCAGCTGTTGAAGACCATGTTGGCACATGTGTGGTGACAGCAGACAACACCATACTCATTAACCGCCGCGATGTACTCATCGGCAAGCCTCTGCAGTGTAGCTGAATCTGTGCTCCAGAGGCCCCTGCGGCTGGCCTCAAGGAGCCAGGCTACCGTTGAGGCATAGGAGTAGGGCTGAAGACTCTTAAATCTGCTGCTTACCTGAGGATCAAAGACATAGGTCTCTGCAACCTTCTGCCACATCCAGTCCTGGACCAGATCAGGGGTGACTGCACTCCAGCCGAATAGATGTCCTATCTCCTTGGATATCTGATGAGCACCTGAGAATCCCTGATTCAGCATTCCCTCAATCCATTTCGGGTTGTAGGTCCTTGTTCTGAGTTCTGCTGCAATGAAATCTGCCAGTGTCTCCATTCGTGGTGTGAACCTTGTATTGGCGATGTATGAGGCAACATTCCTTCCTGAAATGGTCCTTGCAGCCATCGTGAGACCCCCAAGGTACTGGTAAACGTCGTCGTTGTCAAGAACACCGTAAACACTGTCCCTGACCTGTACTGTTGCATCCACATTTGATAGCTGCTTCATGAAGACCTCCTTTGCATCAATGGCGTATATGTCCTTTCCATAGATGAATCCCATATGATTCAGGTAGGTTTCAAGGAGCTGTGACTGATTATCCCACTTTGCAGTTGATTCAACCACTTCAGGTAGCCCGGTACCGTAACTTCCAGGGGCACTGCCAAATATCCTTGCACCGGCAAGTGTCTCCGCTGCCTGTAAACCCCTGGCAGTATAATTCGCCAGGTCTGCAAGGTAATGTTTCCTGAGGTAGTTGCCTTCCACCGGTTCATCCAGTTTCATGACAAGCCTTATCGCCTCATCCATCCTGTCGATACTGTAGGCAAATGTGTCTCTGAACAGTCCACTGATAGTGACCAGAACATCGATTCTGGGCCTTCCAAGCACTTCCAGGGGTGTTACACTTATTCCTGTGAATCTTCCTGATTTATCCCATACCGGTTCAGCTCCGATGAGTCTCAGAACCATTGCTATTGTCTGACCACTGGTCCTCATGGTCTCAATTGCCCAGAGAACCACCCCAACAGATTCGGGATATCTGCCATTCCTTGAAAGGTAATCTGCAATGAGGTCATCTGCCATCTTCTTACCGATCTCCCATGCAGCCCTATCAGGTGCAAGTCTGGGGTCAAAGGAATAGGAATTCCTTCCCGTCGGCAGGAGGTCGGGTATCCTTATGGGATCAGCCCCCCGACCCGGTTCAACAAAACGTCCCTCAAGGGCCCTCAGAAGGTTTGTGATCTCCTGGTCAGTGGCAAGTTTCTCTCTTACGGCATTCCGGAACTCTGTGTTATTCCTCGATGCTGGGTCAAAGCTCACAATTGCCTCCACCATTGCATCAAGGAGCTCCCCGCTAAGGGGTTCCCCGAAGACATGTAACCCGTAGGGTATCAGTGTTGCTGATAGCTCATCAAGCCTGTGCTCAATTCGATCAAGGGCCTCTTCAAAGGAAGCATTGAGGTCAATGTTAAGTTCCCTGTGAAGGTCCAGTTTAACCGTGAGATTTCTGATTTCCTCAGCGATTATCAGCTTTCTCTGGGGATCCTCAGACGTATGGTAAAGGTTAATTTTGTGTTCAAGTTCAGATAGATCCCCGTAAAGTTCACTTACCACCATAGGGGGGATGTTATGGTTTATGAGGACCGCGTACCCACGCCTCTTTGCCTGAGTCCCCTCACCCGGGTTGTTTACGATGTAGGGGTAGATATGTGGCAGGTCACCTATCATCACGTCGGGCCAGTCAAGGGATGATAGACCAACTGATTTCCCTGGTAACCATTCGAGGGTTCCGTGTGTACCAAGATGTATAACTGCGTTGAAGTTTTTCTGAAGCCAGAGATAGAATGCAAGGTACTGGTGGTGCGGTGGGAGTGTTGTTGAATGTATGAGGTCAGCTGCATCCTCGCCGAATCCGCGCATTGGCTGGGGGCCGAGGAATACGTTGCCAAGCATAACACCCGGGATCACTATGCTGCCATTGTAGACCATGACGTTTCCAGGGGCAGGTCCCCATGTCGCTGTTATGTTATTTCTCAGGGTTTCTGGCAGTAGACTGAACCAGTTAAGGTATTCAGATACTGGAACTGTTACTGCGCCGGCCCTGACAACCTTCTCAAGTTCACCCGGAGCCCATGAACCCACATTCAGGCCCGGCCCGAGGAGTATGTTTATCACCTCTGCAGTGGATTTTTCCTCAACATTGTAGCCAGCACTCCTTAGCGCCCTCAGTATGTTGCTGATGCTCTCTGGTACGTTGAGGTAACTCGCACTGATACCATCCTTACCCCCACCAATGTTGTAGTATATAAGGGCTATCTTCTTCTCCGCATTTGGAAGTTCCCTTAACTTTATCCAGTTGATCAATCTCTCTGTGAGCCTCTCTATCCTTTCAGGAATCGGAACATAGTATGTATAACGCAGCCCTGTCTGAGGGTCTGTCTCCTCAACTCCGCCGCCGATCATGACTGGCTCTATCCTTCCGTCGATCTCTGGAAGTGCTATCTGCCAGTACACCTCAGATGAAAGTCCTGATATGCTCTCGTTCCATGCCCTGAGATTTGATGCATAGACCGCAGCAATTGCGGGTAAATCAAGTTCCGTGAGGATTGCTGTGGAGTTCAGGGGATCACCGCTGTATAAATTGAAGCCCATGCATGTTATGAGACCGCTGATCCTGGGAGTCCTGTTACCATCCAGGAAGAAGTTCTCAATAAGGTTCCGCTTTGTAGCTGTGTCAGCTGCAAAGCCAAGGATCACATTGTAACCCTTTCTCTCAAGGCTCTCAAGTATGGCGGTGTGCATTCTCATGTCGCTTCCACGGTAGTATGTATCGAATGTGATTATGCCCACCCATGGTTTTCCTGCCCTGTAGTGGCCGCTCTGAACATACCAGGAGTAGTAACGGTCCCATGCTGTGAACTGTTCGCCGGCGTCGGGGTGATATACAAATGATTTCACCGCGGGAATGGCTGTTACATTCTCCTCATTTTTTAGCTGCATTCCAGCATCCCTCAGAAGGAGGAGCATCATTCTCCGGAAGTTCTCGGGGCCTCCCTGATCCCAGATGTACTTCACTGTTGCGTTGTCCGCACCCACACGGGGATCATCCTTGAATGTGTTGCCGGTTCCTATGGCAATTATTTTGCTGGCCCCCGTAACATTAAGGATTGGATTGACCTTCGCCAGGGTGTTTGGAGAACTTATCATCTGAATGAGAATCACGTCAGCCTTTCTACCCGCCTCCAGTGCCGCCATGTCTATCTGAGGATCGTTCCTTAGAAGTTCATCGTTTGTGAACATTGAAAGATTGAATCTGTAGCCGTCCCGTCCTGCAAGTTTATAGCCTTCCACTATTGCCTTTGTACTCGAAGTTGACCCTGTGATTATGAGAATACTGTAATGGGAAGAATTCTGCTGAATCGCACCCTCTGTGACGTTGCTGCTGTTATCAGCCGCTGAAACACCTCCCGCAAGCATGATTGTCATGAGTAGAATCACTGGAATAACTGATGTCCTCAAAATTTCACCTCCATTATACTTTATCTCAAATCATCTTTGCTTTAATAAAATATAAAATTTTCTTTAATGAAAATAACATTTACTTTAATATAAATCCATAAACTTAAATATACTGATTTATCAATATATCTCCATGATCAGTGAAGCTACAGCAAAAATGATGTCCATCCTGGATCTCAGTTACTCCCCGGTGGGTGTGAAATTCACAGATGAAGTACCTGAGAATGCGGTTATACTCAAGAAACACAGATACTGTCAGGCCCTCATGAAGGCACGGCAGGGTGAAGTGGTTGTGCTTCCCGGCCAGGAGATAACATGCCCCGCAGCTGCACGGGCTCTGGGTTTCAGTGAACTCCCTGAAAAACTGAAAACCGGGAGGGGCCTTGTGGGCTTCGGGATCGTGGAGAAGGAGGAGACGGGGGCAAGAATGTTTCAGGATATGCCCGAAGTTGAATGGGAAGGGCAGAGCATACTCCTTTACCCCCTTGACAGGTACGATGAAGAACCAGACGTTGTGGTTGTGGAGGACCGTCCAGAGAAGCTCATGTGGCTAGCCTTGGCATACCTCAATCTGAGGGGAGGGGAGAGAATACAGAGCTCAACAGCGGTGCTTCAGGCGGTCTGTGTGGATGCCACAATCATACCCTATCTGACATCAGAGCTCAACATCAGTCTGGGATGCTATGGATGCAGGGATGCAAGCGACATAGAACCAGAGGATGCACTGGTTGGCTTTCCAGGATCTATCCTCCTGGAAATCGTTGAAAAACTTGAATATCTGAATGAAAGGGCCATACCCCGTTCAAGGGCAAAAAATGCCCTTAAAAATTTGAGAGGTGATTGAAATGGCATGGTTTGCTGGATACCCACGTGAGAAGATAGAATGGTACCCAACCATTGATCCGGAAAAATGCGTTAAATGCGGTATGTGCATGAACTGTGGACAGAAGGTCTACAAGTGGACAAAGGAGGGTCCGGTAGTCGCACAGCCCTACAAATGCGTTGTGGGATGCACAACATGCGCAACACTCTGTCAGGGAAACGCCATAACGTTCCCGGACAAGGATAAACTCAGGGAACTCTACAAGAAAGAAGGTATATGGGCAAAGGTTAAAAGGGAACTCATCAAGGAGGGTAAACTGGAACCCGAGGAATGAGGGATCAAATGAAACTCACATACATACCCTCAGCATATATCACCCACACCGGTAAGATTTATGAGATCACGGTTGAAGTTCCGGGTGTGAAGAAGAGCGATATCCACCTTGAAATGACGGAGCAGGGTTTCTGTCTCAATGCTGAAGGTGAAAAGTTTAAGTACAGCGGTTGCTGGTCACTTGCGCACCGTGTGAAGCCAGAAACTGCGTCTGCAGGTTTCTCAGATGGTCTGCTAAGGATAACTGTTGAACTTGCAGAGGGCGTTAAGGGTCTTGAGGTGCCCGTGGACTGACCTCCATACTCTTCTCTTTTTCAGGAGCATCCATGAAAATTCAGCATCACCATGAACAGAGATATCAGTGGGAACCAGCATATTACTGATTATGACAAAAAAGATGGTCGGGATTCGCTGCCAGTGCAGTGACCCCGCGGTGAAGAGAAGGGGTTCCGGTATGAGGACCGTGATGTGCCCCATCTGTGGCAGGATATACAGGACAGACAGGGAGGACCAGGTCTGCTTCAACTGCAGGAAGGGCAGGTCCTGATGGGGATGGCCAATAGAATCAGAACATCAAAAAAATCAGGTCCTGATAGAAAGGACAGATCAGATCAGAACATCATGAGAAGTCCCCGCCCGGTTCCCCAGATTATACTCACCGCTATGATGAGTATAACAAATATGGATACGTAGCTAACAGCAGGCTTCACAATCCTCTCAGGTAACCTGTACCTCAGGAGCTCCTCAAACATCAGACCGCCGTCCAGGGGCTTCGCAGGAAGTAGGTTCACCGTACCAACCGCAAAGTTGAGGAAGAATATCCAGAAGAAGAGTTCCTCAAGATAGGTCAGGGCGAAGGGTAAGGTATCCCCCAACACTGATGCAACGGAGTCCCTCACCCGTAGGTGGTTGCTGGTCCGGATGCCCATGTAGGCCCTGCTTGAGTTGTTAGGATTCCTCCCGGTCTTCAGGTGAAAGGTCCCCTGATCCGTGGTTATATTGATAACCTCCCCCACACTTATCGTTTTGAGTGCAGCGCTGTAGGTTGTCAGGTTACTTGTTGGCATCCCGTTGATGCTCTCAATTACAAGTCCAGGGGTGAGGACCTTGCTCGCCGGGCTTCCTGGCACAACACTGTCTATCTGAACACCATCTGGCTGGAATGCCGCGGGCATGGCAAAGCTCGAAATACCGAAGAAGAGGGCGAAGCATATACCTGCAAGTATAAGGTTTGCCACGGATCCGGCAGCATATATCCTCATCTTTGAGATGGGTCTGATTTTTTTGATGTCCTCCTCGTCAGGTTCAACAAATGCGCCCGGAAGTATTGCGAGGAGAAGGAGGCCTATTGATTTTATACGGACACCCTCCAGCCTTGCAAGGATACCATGGGCAAACTCATGGACCACGATGACCGTCGCAAGTCCAATTATACCATACCCCAGGGGCACGTAGACCGGTGACCCGGGTATGTCAACACCCGGCACTATGAGTGACGCCTGGGGAGTTACAAATATGTTCTGGAGGGACATCACAAGCATGTATAGCATGTAGAACATGAAGAAGAATGCCACGGGTATGCCTGCATTCATGATCCATCGCCATAGCTTGGGATGGCCTGATGCAAGACCATCTATGAATCCCCTGAGCCTCTTAGTTCTTCTCATTAGCAGGGGCCCATGTATCTCAATCTTCAGCCTGTCCCTGAACAGGATGGCCATTGTCCATATGAGAATAAATGCGATTAGATAAAACCATAAAGCGTTCATATCAGATAACACCCTCTTGTTTTAATGGTTGTTGCAGCAGCCATATATATCCATCAGTTTTAACGCTTCCCTCATGATGGCAGATCCAGTTTAAGGATCCCTAAACATCCATTATATTACCATGGAATCAAAGAGGAGCACGTCACACTCCTCTCCAGCTGATATCCCCTCAAGGTTCTCATCTATGACTATGTAGGCGTTTGACCCCACCATTGACCTTATAATACCTGATCCTCTGCTCTGCACAGGTTCAACCTCCTCATCATCAGCCCAGGCCCGCAGGTAGTCTGTCCTTCCGGGCCCGGAGGCGACCTTGGCCCTGCACCTCCGTTTCACTGCCCGGTGCCTGTAGTCAAGGTGCTGCATCCTCAGCAGGTAGTACCTTGCAAATACATCGAACTGCACCATGGCTGCAACAGGGTAACCTGAAAGCATGAAGACCGGTGTTTCAGAGACCATCCCAAATGCAACTGGTTTACCGGGTCTCAGGGCCACTCCATGGAATAATACCTCCCCCAGACCATCCACGGCGTCAACAACCACGTCTCCACGGCTTATGGCGGTTCCCCCCGTTGTTATTATCACATCGTATTCACTGGCAGAGGATTCTATCTCCTCCCCAACAGTGTCAATATCATCAGGAAGATGCACGGGGTCTGCAGACCCCCCAGCACTTTCAACCAGGGCATTTAATGTGTATAAATTGGAATTGGGTATCTTACCTGGCTCAAGGTCATCAGAAGGGTCCACCAGTTCATTTCCGGTTACTATAACCTTCACTGACGGTCTTCTAAATACCCTAACCTTACTGTAACCTGCTGATGCTGCCATGGCGATTTCCTGTGGCCTCATGAGGGTCCCCTCCCGCAGTACTGTGACCCCTCTTCTCACATCCTCACCGGCCGGAGCCACATTCTCAGAGGGGGCTACTGGCCTTAAAACCCTGATATCTGGCCCATCCTGGAGCGTGTACTCCTCCATCACAACAGCATCGGCTCCGGCAGGGATCGGGGCACCTGTGGCTATCCTCACAGCCTCTCCATGCCCAACATCTACCCCTGAAACCTCACCGGCACCTATCGAGTCTGTGACCCTCAATGTTGAGGGGTTCCCAGGGGATGAACCGAAGGTGTCCTCTGCCCTCACAGCATAGCCATCCATGGCAGACCTGTCAAAGGGTGGCGAGTCAAACCTTGATACTATGTCATCTGCAAGGACCCTGTGATAGGCCTCAAGAAGATCCACGGTCTCTGGTTCCGTGAACCTCTGGTTCTCATCAAGAATCCTGAATGCATCCCTGACCGGTAAGAGCTCTGATAGGAACATGTGATCATCACCGCTTAACTACTCTCTTATATGGACCTATATATAAAGGACCCCCATATAATTAATTCAGGAATTGATGCACTCGATAAAAATGTTATCGCTACAGCGGGACCTCCAGTGGCTGACTGGGGGACTCAATGGATGAACATGATATCTCTACGAGGGACCCATGTGGTCCGGGAGGCTCCATGATAGAGGTTGAATCTGTGAGTAAAAGTTTTGGGAGGATCAGGGCCCTTGATAACCTGAGCTTCAGTGTGGCTGAGGGTGAGCTCATGGGTATCATCGGCCACAACGGGGCCGGTAAGACCACGGCCATACGTATAATAGCTGGCATACTTCACCCTGACTCCGGGACCGTCAGGGTGGGGGGCCATGACGTCACAGAGGACCCCCTCAGTGTCAAGTCCATGATAGGTTACCTTCCAGAGGAGCCCAACCTCTACGAGCGCTTCAGGGCAGGGGACCTCCTCCGATACTTTGGTGAACTCTACGGTGTCCCCAGGGATGTGCTTGATGACAGGATAGCTGAGCTCCTTGAACTGGTTGGTATGACCGATAGGGCCATGGACCCCATCAACACCTTCTCCAAGGGCCTCAGGCAGAGGATAGGTATAGCCAGGGCCCTGATACATGACCCCCCCATCATAATATTCGATGAACCAACCATGGGACTTGATCCTGCAACCGCATTCTCAATAAGGGAGTTCATAAGGGACCTGAAGGGATCAAAGACCATGATACTATGCACCCACTACATGGAGGAGGCTGAGTACCTCTGTGACCGGGTTGCAATAATAAACCAGGGCCGGATACTGGATATTGGAACACCTGATGAACTGAAATCAAAGATCCGGGGGGACCTGGTCCTTGAGGTGAAGGTGAGGGACATTTCCTCTGTAGGTGAGGGCGATCTCATGATGATCCCTGGTGTAAAATCCGTTGAAGTTGATGGCAGCACACTCAGGGTGTCCCTTGAAAACCGGGGAGCCATATCGGGTGTTATAATGGAACTCGGGGCCAACGTATCAGGGGTTAACACCCGGGAGGCCACACTAAACGATGTTTTTATAGAGAGCCTCAGGGGGTCAGGATGAATCTCCTCAAGGTGGCAAAATGGGAACTGAGGAGCACGCTGAGAAGCCGGAAGTTCCTCTTCATATTCCTGTTCCAGATAGCGGTCCTGATTTTAACACTGTTCATGTTCAGTGGATTCACAGATGTTCTGGAGAGTGGTGAAGCCCTCACACCATCCCTCACCGGATTTGCAGAGCTCGGTGTCATTGATCCCTCCGGCCTGATCCAAGGACAGCTTAACCCTGACGTCCTTGATATTCGTGAGGGAGGGGATGCTGGATCCGTGCTGGTGGTTGACAACTTCACCGGCATACCTCTCAATGCAACCCTCTACCTTGACTACTCGGATCCCAGGAGGAGCGTGGTGCGGGATGAAGTTGAAGCCGCTGTTGAACGGGCCTCCAGCCTGATATCAGAGGAGTTTGTGAAATCGCCTGGTCCCGACCCGGAGGTCAGGGAGGAGACCCGTGGGGAGCCGCTCCCGGTTCAGCTTGTGACAAGGGTGATGGTTTCAATCCTCCTCTTCCTCCCGGTTTTCCTCTTCGGTAACCTTGTTGTGGACAGTATCGTGGGTGAGAAGGAGCGGAAGACCGGGGAGGCCCTCCTTGCCATGCCGGTCAGGCGTTCAGAGATCATCCTCGGTAAGTGCCTCTCGGTGATCACTGTACTTGCCCTCCAGATCGGTGTATGGATGATTCTCATCCTGGCCTCGGGGTTCCATATGGTCAACCCCCTGGGCGCCTATTTCACAGTTGTTGCCTCATCGGCTCCGGTTGTGGGGCTCACCGCCCTCATATCTGTCTATGCAAGGAACTACCGTGAGGCTGGTATAGGGATAACCCTGGCTTACATCATATCTGCAGCGTACCTCATTGCCCCGGCCCTGGCCTACATGGCAGGTTCATCAGGTTCAGTTTCACCCATGACACTCACAATAAAGATGATATCGGGCCAGGCCCTGGGGGCTGCCGACATCATTCCTCCAGCCATCTCAATCCTTGTACTCAGCATCATATTCTATGGCCTTGCAGTCAGGCTGTTCGGGAGGGATGATGTGGTATTCGGTCCCAGACCAGGTATACTGAGGTTAATGGTGAAACCATGAAACTGAAAGCACTGGCACTTAAGGAGGCCCGTGATATATTCTCCAACAGGATCTACATGCTTCTCATCCTCGTTCAGGTCATAATAATACTGGGGGCCTATGGACTCGCCATTGTGAGCTCGGTTGCTGCCGACCCCCAGCTGATAGAGAGGTGGGGTGGTTCAGGTTTCCTGAAGGTCGGTGTGGTTGATGGTGACGGGCTCCTCACTGAGGGCCTTGAAAGGGAGGGTCTCAGTGTAAGGGAATTCAGTGACATTGAGAGCGCCAGGAAGAGTCTTGGATCAGAGGTTGTGGCCATCGTCTACCTGAGTGGAGGAGACGTGAGGATAGAGGCCGACACCTCCAGCGTGTTCTACACAATCATGAGTGAAAGACTTCAGGACGCAGCTTCATGGTATATAAGTCAGAAAAGGTTCAGGGAGTCTGGACTCCCGGCCGGGACAATCCAGGCCCTTGAGGAACCTGTGAAGCTTAAGGTTGTCCCCATCAGGAGGGAGGACTACAGGCCCCTTGCCCTTGAGAGCTCCTACTTTGTGGAGATAATGTACGGCTTCATCCTCCCCTTCGTTGTCTTCCTTCCTTTCTTCCTGGGGAGCAACATGGTAACGGACAGTGTCGTGGGAGAGAAGGAGCGGAAGACCTTTGAGGTGCTGCTCATGGTACCCCTCTCCGAGACCATGATAATCCTCGGTAAGATACTGCCATCACTGGTATTCTCATTTATCCAGAGCATGCTCTGGCTTGGACTCCTGGTCCTTCTGAGGGTACCTGTGTATAACATGCCATTACTGGCCCTTCTCCTCCTCATTACAGGTCTTGCATTCATTGGTGTGGGTCTATTCATATCAATCCTTGCAGACAGCACAAAGGAGGCCAACTCAGCAATTACAGTTGTACTCTTCTTTGCAACCTTTATCCTCTTTGTGCCGCTCTTCATGGATATGGGTGCCCTCAGCCCCCTAATAAGGTTCATACCCAGCCTGATAATTGTTAAAATGTCATCAGGACCCCACCTGGACCCCGGGATTATCTATGACATGGTACCATCTACAGTTTTCTCGGTGCTCATCTTCCTGGCAGCCGTTGTCTCCTTCAGAAGGGAGGGCGTTATAAGGCTCTGAACAGAAAAACCTCTCAAAACTGAATATCGGCTTATAAAATTAACATAAACTGAAAACAACTAATTGTGTCCCGGTATAAGGACATTTAAATCAGTAGAATAGCCCCCACCACAAGGGGGATGACTATATTATCCTCCACCGGTGTGTATGCCTCCACCAGCATGCCTGTGATGGCGCCTGTGAGGGCATGTATGGGTTCAATGAAGAAAAGGGACCCCAGGAATCCTGCTGCAAAGAATGCTGCTGACCCCTCAATGCTCTTATCATGTTTAAGTGGGAGGGGGTGTTTCCCGTACCTCCTCCCGATTATGGTTGATAGTGAATCTCCGAGTGTCAGTATGATGATGGCTGCATTGGCCACAGCCATGTTGAATCCAAAGAGGGAATAGGTGAGTGTCATGCCAATGAAATAGTAAATGAAGCCCCTCTCAGTATCGTCCCTTCTGCAGCCCCTCAGGATTACTGAGAAGAAGGGCAGGTAGAATCTCCTGTCAAGCTGGAATATGATCTCCCCGCATATGGCTGCTGCAAGGGAGAGGATTATCATGGAGGTGGTGTCCAGGTAGCCTGCAAGGATCACGAAGACTATGCCGGTTGCATGTATCAGCTGCCTGAAGAATTCCCTCCGGTATTTCAAAGGAACACCTATGTGGACATGTATGCCTCAATCACGCCGTGATAGGCATCATCAAGTTCTGAGACGTCCAGGGCCACATCGCCGAATTCAAGGGTCCTGCCGCCGGTGGTTCCAATAACAGCCCATGGGACATCCAGCCCGCCCAGTATGTCCCTGGCTGATCCCCTCACGGTCATTATGTACCTTCCATTGGACTCTGAGAAGAGGGCCTCGTGGATGTTCCTGAATCTGCCAGGGATCTTCATGGGGTCTATCCTGGCCCCGATGCCTGACTTTATGGCCATCTCAGCCACTGCCACAGCTATTCCCCCGGCTGAGCAGTCATGGACCGCTGTCACCTTATCTCCGGACCCGTCGATTATCTCCTTAACTGCCTTTGCAGCTTCAAACTCTGCCTTAAGATCTGTTTCAGGGGGTTTTCCATCCACGATACCATGAACTGTCCTCAGGTACTCTGATGCGCCCAGTTCCGGCCCTGTTTCCCCGATGACCACTATCTCCTCCCCCTCGTCCTTGAAGTCCAGGGTCTTTATGCTATCAAGGGAGAGTTTACCTGCCACACCCACCACAGGGGATGGGTTCACGGTGACGCCCTCTGTCTCATTGTAGAAGCTCACGTTACCACTTATAACGGGGGTGCTGAAGGTTTCTGCCATATCAGCCATGCCCCTCACACATTCCCTGAACTGCCAGAATACCTCAGGCTTCTCTGGGTTGCCAAAGTTGAGGCAGTCAACTATGCACACAGGCCAGGCCCCCATTGATACAACGTTCCTTATGGCCTCCCCGACCGAGGCCGCGCCTCCACCGTAGGGGTCGAGCTTCGTGTGGATGCTGTTGCAGTCGACGGTGAGTGCAACCCCTGTTGTGCCATCAACCCTCAGGACGGCTGCATCGTCCCCTGGTTTTACAACGGTCCTTATCTGGACCTCATGGTCGTACTGCCTGTAAACCCAGCGCTTGCTCGCAATGTTTGGTGATGATATCAGCTTCAGGAGTGTGTCCTTAAGGGGGGGATGCTTAACCTCCACCTGTCCCTCAGGTAGCTGGGGCTTTCTGGCTTCCCTCTCAACCACTGGAGGGTCCGCCAGGAGCTTTGCTGGGAGATCAGCTATAACCTCGCCCTCACTCTCAACGATCATCCTGCCTGTGTCTGTAACCTCACCTATAACCGCTGCTGGTAACTCATATTTCCTGCAGATTTCCATTGCAGCCTCAACATCATCTGGTGCCATCACGAAGATCATGCGCTCCTGTGACTCTGATAGCATGATCTCATAGGGGGTCATCCCCTCCTCCCGCAGTGGTATGGCCTCGAGGCTGACCCTTGCACCGTTGTCACACTTGGCGACAAGTTCGGAGATGCAGCAGGTCAGACCTCCCCCTCCAAGGTCCTTGACTCCTGAGACCTCTATCTCATCCATTATCTCGAAGCTTGCCTCCATGACCATCTTCTTTGTGAAGGGATCCCCCACCTGGACCGCGGGGCGGTCCTCGAGTTCAGAGGAACTTGTGAGCTCCTCGGATGCGAAGGTGACTCCATGTATCCCGTCCCTTCCTGTCCTTCCCCCCATGAGAAGGAAGACGTCGCCGGGACGGGGGGCGATTCCCCGCTTTATATCATTCTTAGGTACAAGTCCCGCACACATAACATTTACGAGGGGGTTCAGCTGGAAGTTTTCATCGAATTCGACCTCACCAGCAACTGTTGGTACGCCCACACGGTTCCCGTAGTCTGATATTCCCCTGACAACGTGCTCAAAGAGGTACCTTGACTTCTGGTCCTCAAGGTATCCGAAACGGAGTGAGTCCAGGAGAGCCACCGGCATGGCCCCCATTGAGATTATATCCCTTAATATGCCCCCTATACCTGTACCTGCGCCACCATAGGGTTCTATGGCTGAGGGGTGGTTGTGACTTTCAATTCCGATGACCAGTGCCAGCTCATCGGTTATCTCCACAACACCTGCATCATCACCCGGGCCGATTATGACATCCTCGCCCTCTGTAGGGAAGAGGCCCAGGACCGGTCGGCTGCTCTTGTAGGAGCAGTGCTCCGAGAACATGACATCCAGCATCCCGTACTCGAGGGGGTTGGGGTCCCTCCCAAGCTCCTTCCTTATAAATTCCATTTCAGAATCGGTTAAAACCATTTTCACACCTTTGCAGGTTTTATTGATATTATCAGGTTTTCGTCTGATATCTTCCATTCCTTGGTGTATTCGAGTTCAGAGTAATCAAAGGATAGTGTGCTGGCCCTCACCTCGTTCTCTATGAACTCCCTCTGGGGTTCTGTGAGTTCCCTGAATTCTTCGCTGCATTTAACTGACACCTCTATGCTGGCCTCAACGTCCAGGTCAAGGTCCTTCCTCATATCCTGGATTCTCCTTACAAGTTCCCGGGCCATTGCCTCGCTCATGATCTCAGGTGTGAGCTCTGTGTCGATGAAAACGCTTCCCCCATCGAACTGAGCGCTCACTATATTCTCTGGAAGCTCTGTTTCAAATACAATATCCTCAGATGTGAGTTTAAATTTCTTGCCATCAGCTTCAACCGTGAACTCACCATCGGAGTCCAGTGCAGCCTTCACTGCTGATCCGTCTGCGCCTTCCAGTTCCCTCATCACCAGGGGCATGTCCTGCCTCAGCCTGGGCCCCAGGGTTGCCGGATTTGGCCTGGCTATTATTTTCATGTCAGGGAACTCCGTTGAGGTTTTGATGGACTTTGCATTGGCCTGCTCTGCTATGACGTTCTTGAGGGACTCTGCGGCCTTCAGAACACATTCATCCTCAGACACCACCACCATCTCCCTGACCGGCCATCTGAGCTTGTACCTTGCTGTGTCCCTGGCCCTTGCGCAGGCCTCTATTATCTCCCTGACGATATCCATATCAGCCTCAAGCTGGCTGTCAACTGCCCCCTCATCCAGGATCCAGTCAAGCATGTGTATGCTCTCTGGTGAATCCGGTTCAGCTCCCCTTACAAGGTTCTGGTAGATGTCCTCACATACGTGGGGTGCCACCGGTGATAGGGTGACTATGAGGGTCTTGAGGACCGTGTAGAGGGTGTGGTAGGCTGCGAGTTTATCGGGGTCGTCCCTCTCTATCCAGGTGCGGCTCCTTATCAGCCTTATGTACCAGCGGCTGAGGTCCTCCACTATGAAGTCATGGATTTCACGGGTGGCCCTGTGGAAGTGGAGGTTTTCAATGGCCTCTGTGACCTTAAGGGCCACGGAGTTGATCCTTGAGAGGATCCACCGGTCCTCATCCCTGAAGCTAAGATCCTCAGCACTGTGGTCTCCTGGCTGGAACCTGTCAAGGGACATGTAGGTTGTTGCGAATACATAGACATTCCAGAGTATGTTGAACATTTTGTTGACGTTCCTGAGCTCATCCCATACAAATTTGAGGTCCTCCCATGGCTTGTTTGCCCAGAGGAGATAGAATCTCAGGACGTCTGCACCATACTTCTCTATGACATCCTCGGGTTCAACAACGTTTCCCAGGGATTTGCTCATCTTACGGCCCTCTTCATCCAGGGTGAAGCCGTGCATGAGGACCCTCCTGTAGGGGACCTCATCCAGGGCTATGACACCGCATCCCAGCTGTGAGTAGAACCAGCCACGGGTCTGGTCATGGCCCTCGGTTATGAAGTCGTAGGGGAACCATTCCCTGAAGAGTTCTGTCTCTGAGGGGTAGTGGAGGGCTGCCCAGCCAGCCACCCCGGAGTCTATCCAGACATCCAGGACGTCAGGTGTCCTCTTCATCCTTCCACCGCATTCACCGCATTCAAGGACTATCCTGTCCACGTGGGGCCTGTGGATGAAGTCTCCCTCGAGTTCTCCCTCCACCGCCAGCTCCCTGAGTTCATCTATGGATCCAACCACGTGTATGCTGTCACATTCCTCACATATCCATATTGGTATGGGTATTCCCCAGTACCTCTGCCTTGAGATGGTCCAGTCACGTGCATTCTCTATCCAGTTCCTGAATCTGCTCTCCCCTGCCCATGAGGGGACCCACTGGACCCTGTCAAGTTCCCTCAGCATCTTATCCTTTATCTCGGTTATCTTGAGGAACCACTGCTCTGTTGCAAGGTATATTATTGGTGTCTTGCACCTCCAGCAGAACCCGTACCTGTGGCTTATGGTCCCGGCCTTCAGGAGCAGACCCTTTGATCTGAGGTCAGCTATTATGTCTTCGTCGGCATCCTTGACAAAGCGGCCAGAGTACTTTCCTGCTTCATCTGTGAAGATGCCTGCCTCGTCCACCGGACAGATGACCTCAAGACCATACTTCTTACCTATCTCGAAGTCCTCTGGACCATGCCCCGGTGCTGTGTGGACGCAGCCTGTCCCCTCTGTCAGGGTTACGTGGTCCCCCAGGATCACCCTGTGTTCAATCTCCCTGTGGAGGGGTACCTCATCATCGAGGGGGTGCCTGTAGGTTAAACCCTCTAGTTCGGTCCCTTTAACCCTTTTCAGGATCTCGGCTTCTTCACCAAGAACCTTCTCGACCAGAGCCTCTGCCATTATGTAGGTTTCTCCATCAAGGCGTGCGTAGGCGTATTCAAAGTCCGGGTGGACCGCAACCGCCATGTTCGCAGGGAGAGTCCAGGGCGTGGTTGTCCATACAAGTATGTGGGTGTCCCCTGAAACAGGGAACTTCACATAGATTGATGGATCCTCCTTATCATGGTAGTCGATCTCTGCCAGGGCCAGGGCTGTTTCACAGCGTGGACACCAGGTTATGACCCTCAGATCCCTCACAAGGAGGTCCTTTTCATGGGCCCTTTTGAGGGTCCACCAGCATGATTCCATGTAGGCGGGGTCAAAGGTTACATAGGGGTCATCCCAGTCCATCCATACACCCAGACGCTGGAACTGGCCTGTCATGACTGCCTTATTCTCAACTGCAAATTCCCTGCATTTGTTGACGAATTCCTCGATTCCGATCTTGTCCTCAATGTCCTTCTTGCTCCTGACACCAAGGAGTCCCTCGACCTTGTGTTCGATGGGGAGACCGTGTGTGTCCCATCCAGGCTGCCTCCTGACGTTGAACCCCTTCATTGACTTGAAGCGGAGGTATGTATCCTTCATTATCTTGTTCCATGCTGTACCGAGGTGAATCCTTCCACTGCAGTAGGGTGGACCGTCAAGGAATGAATAGCGTGGCCTATCCTCCCTCAGTTCCTTCACCCGTTCATAGATATCCCTTTCTTCCCAGAAACTCTGGACCTTCTCCTCGATCCTGTGGGGTCTGTAGGATTTTTCGGCTTCCTGGATTGGCATGTGTTTCTCCCTCAGCTGGATATTAGAAGGTCCTGAGCTGTCCCTTCACTAACATCTCGGTTATGCTGGGTATGTCCTCCAGCCAGGCGTCCATGACACCTGAAACCTTCCCTGTGACTTCATCCATTGTATACCCGTCCTCAAGGATCAGCTGGGCTGTTGCAGCCTTTGGATGGTCAATCGGTTTTCCTATCTGGCTAAGTATCATTATGTGGACCTGTTTAACACCCTCAACACTTTCAACTATATCTCCGGCCATCTGGTTTGAGAGGAGGTTGTAGATCTTACCCACATGGTTTATGGGATTCTTACCTGATGTTGCCTCCATTGACATTGGCCTGTTGGGTGTTATGAGTCCATTGGCCCTGTTACCCCTTCCAACTGATCCATCGTCACCCATCTCTGCGGAGGTCCCTGTTACAGTGATGTAGACTGAGGGTTCATCATCCTCGCAGCGGTCGGCGGTGTTGACAAAGACCTCAAGGTTCCTGTCTGTGAGTTTTGAGGCTATTTTGAAGACCTCATCCCTCACAACGTTCTTGACCTCCAGGTACTCCTCGAGGTCTGAGACGTACCTGTCAACCATTGCACAGGCGACCGTGAGTGTGATGTTATCATTTTCCCTGAGCCCCATGACCTTTATGTCCTCACCAACGGCAGGGTGCTTCTTCTTGAATTCGGGTGAGTTCAGGAGGTTCTCTGCCTCCATGACTATCCTCTCTGTCTCTGAGAAGGGAGCGAATCCAACACCGAAGGATGTGTCGTTTGAGAGGGGTGCCCTGCCCTTCCTGGCAAATACATCCCTGAGGTCCCCTGAGCCGTGGCCGATCTTGCACTCAACCACGGTGCAGGTTTCAACATCAAGGTTCAGTATGTTCTCCCTCAGGTACTCCTTGGCCGCTGAGATGGCTATCCTGTCGAGGCCTATCTTCTCACCATCAACCTCTGCTATGCCCCTCCCTGTGAGGAGTATCTCCATGGGTTTTATGACCTCGCCGCCTCCGAACTGGGGGGCTGATTCGCCAGCTGTTATCTGAACCTCGTCGGTGTTGTGGTGCATTATTGCACCGAACCTTTCAAGGTAGGCGTTGCATAGGGCCCTGCTCACTGATTCCGCGATCCCGTCACTTATACTGTCCGGATGCCCTATGCCCTTCCTTTCAACTATCTCCACCTTCTGATCCTCGATTGGTGTCTGGTTAAGGGGTTCAACGATAATATTTCTCACAGTGATAACCTCCTGATGAATATCCACAGTAATGGTTTATGGTTTTGGGGTGATGATATAAATAAGTATATACATCCAGTTCAGGAGAAATTATGATGAAGAGAGAGGTCATTAATAAGACGCGGGGCACCAGTCTGGGTGCCGTCAGATTTGCCAGGACATTCATGTCACGCTTCAGGGGCCTGATGCTACGCAGGGACGTTGAAACCGGACTTGTGCTGGAGATACCCCTGGGGAGGGGGAGGTATGGCTCAGGGATACACATGTTCTTCATGCTTGTCCCGCTGGACGTTTTATTTGTTGATGGAGATATGCGGGTCGTTGACAGTGTAACCCTAAGGCCATGGCAGATCTACAACCCCAGGAAACCCGCAAGGTATGTTATAGAACTCAGGGAGGGAAAGATCAGGGATTCAGGGACCCGGGTTGGGGATACAATCGAATTCAGGGACCTGCAGTCCTGATATTGGTTTCAGTAGGTGATCTGCCAGATGCTCATACCGGATAGCAACAGCCAGAGCAGAACTCAGAACTAAGCTGCACGTTTCCTTATCTCAGAAATGGCGACCTCAGCCACCCTCCTAACCATCGGGCTCTCATCATCAAGGAGCTCCTCAAGGTCCGGGATTGAATCCTCATCACCCAGTATCCCGAGGGCCAGTGCACACGCATATCTGACTCCAGGTTTATCATCCGAGAGGTGCTCCCTGAGTGGTTCAACCGCCATCCTATCATCAAAGGTTGCAAGGGCGAGCGCTGCAGCCTCCCTCACATGGTAGTCCTCATCATCAAGGGCTTCAATGAGTGGCCCCACTGCACGTGGGTCAGCCACCTCTGCAAGTAGTTCCACGGCATCCTCACGCACGACCCAGTCCGGGTTCCGGAGTTCCTCCAGAAGAAAATCTATTCGTTTACCCTCCATAAAAAACACCCCTGAGGTTTATATGGTCCTGAAAAAAATTAAGTTTTTTGGTTTTTTATTGTCTATTATTAAGACTGATCAGGGGTGCCTTTCGGTGTTTGAATAGCTGCCGGATGGTTTTTGTATTATCCTGCTTAGATATGACTGTGCGCCATGTTCTCCAGAATCTCCCCGGGTTTTGCGAAAACCCTTATTCCATCCATTGCAGCGAGTCTTGCTGTGTTCCTTATATCCACTTCCCTCATGTGTATGGTTATGATCCGGCCCCCTGAGACCGCGCCATGGGGACAGGCTGTTCTGCAGGCGCCGCAGCCCCTGCAGCTGAGTAGTCTTATCTCAACACCCGGAACTATGGCGTCCTCGGGGCATGCTGCAGCTGCAAGACATGGTTCACATCCTCTGCAGAGTTCAAGTTCAAGTTTTGATGGCAGAACCGTCTCAACGTCGCCCTCCTCAAGGTCAACGGGTACACAGTAAACCGGCACCCCACCCTTGCCTGCCTGGGCAACTGCATTGGTGACAAGGGTGTCTGCTATGCCGTGGACGACCTTGGCCACGGTGTTGGAGGTTACAGGTGAGACCACCAGGAGATCGTATCTTCCCATGGAAAGCCTACCTGTTATGGGGAAACTGTAGCCCTCCTCGTCCTCGGTTATGAGTTCCCGGTAGTAACCCCCTGAAAGTCTTTTAACCCTTTCAAGGAGGCCGTACATCCTCAGGACCTCCTCCGCTGCGCCTGAGAGCAGAATGGTCACCTCGTGTCCCCCTTCAACCATGGCCTCAAGGGCCTCGACGCTTTCAAGGAGGAGGTGGCCTGCACCTGTGAATGCCCAGGCAATCCTCATCTACTGGATCTCCATGTACTTGTAGGCCTCCGAGTCCTCAAAGGCGTAGTGGACCCGGGTATATGATGACATGAACTCTGCAACCTCGTCCCTGACATCCTTTCCGTCCATAACAACTCTCTTGATGTACTCTGCAACCTCTGACATCTCTGACTCCTTCATGCCCCTCCTTGTTATCTCCTGTGTACCTATGCGTATCCCTGATGGGTCATCTGACCTGTTCACATCATCCCATGGGAGGAGGTTCTTGTTGAGTATTATGTTGTTGGCCTCGAGCCTCTTTGAGATCTCTGCTGCCCTTCCAATATCAGAGACGTCCATCACCACCTGGTGGGACTCTGTGAAGTCAAGGTGCTCACATAACACGTTGAATCCGAGTTCATGGAGGTTTTCAGCGAGTTTCCTGGCATTATTGATTGTCTGGGCTGCATATTCAGCTCCAAATTCCAGCATCTCTGCCGTTGCTATCCCAAGGCCGGCCACGTGGTGGAGGTGGTGGTTGCTCACAAGTCCGGGGAACACCGCCTCATCTATGTCAGCTGCAAGTTCCTCCCTGCAGAGGATTATACCGCCCTGTGGGCCCGGGAAGGTCTTGTGGGTGCTTCCAACAAGCATGTCGGCGCCCTCACGTAGTGGGTCCTGGAAGTAGCCCCCTGCAATGAGGCCCAGGACGTGGGCACCATCGTACATTATCCTTGCCCCCACCTCCTCGGCGGCCTCAAGAGCCTCCTCCACAGGGTGAGGGAAGAGGAAGAGGCTTCCGCCGAAGAGTATTATCCTTGGTTTAACCTCCAGTATCTTCTTCTTCATTGCATCGGCGTCTATGTTCATGTTCTCAAAGTCAAAGGGGTGTGTGTATATCTGGAAACCCCTTACACCGGCTGCGCTGACCCTGGCATGGGATATGTGTCCTCCATAGGGGACCTCCATGGCCATTATGGGGTCGCCCACCTCTGCTGTGGCGAAGAAACAGGCGAGGTTTGCCACGACACCTGATGTTGGCTGGACGTTCGCATGTTCCGCCCTGAAGAGCCTCTTTGAAAGTTCAATTGTTAACTCTTCAATCTCGTCGATGTACCTGCATCCCTCGTAGAGTCTTTCACCGGGGAGGCCCTCTGCATATCGGTGGGATAGATCCGAGAGGAGTGCCTCCTTCACCCGTGAACTCGTTATGTTTTCACTTGCTATGAGGTTAATGCTTGACTCCATCCAGCTGTTATGGTCCTTCATAAGCTGTCTGATCTTCTCGGTATAATCCTGATTGCTGACCATGAAAATCATCTCCAATAGGAAAATAGTTGCAATGACAATATAAAATTGGTGTTAACTTCCATTACCAGTTGCGATGTCAACATAAAAAACGCGTGTTGATAGCTGGGGGGATTCCGAATCCGATTGCTCGGAGTATTATGTAAGTTAGAAAAAGGATAAAGGATTTGATGGGGTTAACCCATCTATTTTGCCTGTTCGTTGAGTGCAGCTTCGATCTGGGCCATGATCTGCTCGGTCCTGAAGTGCTGCTGGTCCATGGCACCTGATGGGCATGCTGCCACACATGTTCCGCATCCCTTACAGAGGGCCACGTTAACGTTTGCATGGCCTTCCTCTATGCTTATGGCACCGAATGGACACAGTTCTATGCAGACCTCACATCCACCGCAGACATCGGAGTCTGTCACGGCGACTATTGGCTCGATTTCCACTTCACCCTTAACCATTGGTATTGCTGCACGTGCAGCTGCACCTGATGCCTGTGCAACAGCGTCAGGAATGTCCTTTGGACCCTGAGCAACACCTGCAAGGTACACACCGTCTGTCAGTGTGTCAACAGGCCTGAGTTTTGGGTGAGCTTCCATCAGGAATCCGTCTGCAGATTTGGATAGACCTATGGTCTGTCTGAGTTTCTCAGAGCCCTCTGGTGGGACAAGTCCCACACCGAGTACAACCATGTCGTAGTCGTACTCTGTGACCTTACCGAGGAGTGTGTCCTCTGATCTCACTGTGAGTGTCAGGTCAGGGTTTTCGAGGATCTCAGCAGGTCGTCCCCTGATGAACTTGATTCCGTATTTCTCCTGTGAACGTTTGTAGAATTCCTCGAATCCTTTACCGAATGCCCTTATGTCCATGTAGTAGAGTGTGACCTCGGTATCAGGCATCTTGTCCTTTATGAGCTGTGCGTTCTTCATTATGTACATGCAGCAGACACGGGAACAGTATGGTTTTCCGATCTGTTCGTCCCTTGAACCGACACAGTGTATGAAGGCAACCCTCTTGGGTTTTTCACCGTCTGATGGTTTGATGACCTTACCATCGGTTGGACCTGAAGCGTTGATCATCCTTTCAAGTTCAAGACCGGTTATTACGTTTGTGTGTCTGCCGTAACCGTATTCGAGCTTCTCGGTTGGGTCGTAGGCATCGTATCCTGTGGCCACGATTATGGTACCCACTTCGATTTCGATTTCCTCTGGTTCCTGGTCGTGCTTAACGGCTCCCCTCTCACAGATCTCATCACAGAGCATGCACTCTATACAGTAGTCCTTGTCGATGGTTGCGCAGAGTGGAACTGCCTGTGGGAATGGTATGTAGACTGCCTTGGTCATACCGATTCCCTCGTCGAAGTAGTTTGGCATTTCAATCGGACATACTTCGACACAGGAACCGCATCCGGTACACAGATCTTCATCTATGTATCTGGGTTTCTTCTCGATTTTGACCTTGAAGTTACCTATGTAACCGTCAACTTCCTTAACCTCAGCGTAGGTTATGAGTTCAATGTTGTCATGTTTACCGACGTCCACCATCTTAGGTGCGAGGATACACATTGAACAGTCGAGGGTCGGGAATGTCTTGTCGAGCTGACCCATCCTTCCTGAGATACTTGGCCTCTTCTCAACCATGTAGGTCTTGAATCCCATGTCAGCCAGGTCAAGGGCTGTCTGTATACCTGCAACCCCACCACCAATGACGAGGGCCTTGTCATCCACACTGACCTTTGATGCCTCCAGAGGTTCCAGGAGCCTTGCCTTGGCAACGGCCATCCTCACAAGGTCCTTGGCCTTTTCTGTTGCACCCTCAGGGTCGTCCATGTGCACCCATGAGTCCTGCTCCCTGAGGTTTGCGAATTCGAAGAGGAACTGGTTGAGTCCTGCTTCCTCAACACATCTCCTGAAGGTTGGTTCGTGGAGCCTTGGGGAACATGCAGCCACAACAACCCTGTTCAGTCCGAGCTCCTTGATGTCCTTCTGTATCTCGAGCTGACCTGGGTCTGAACAGTAGTACTTGTAGTCCTTTGAAACTACAACGTTGGGTAATTTTGCAGCGTAGTCCCTGACAGCTTCTATGTCAACCACACCGCCGATGTTTACACCGCAGTGGCAGACGTAAACACCAATTCTTGGTTCTTCCATTGTTTCTTCTTTTTTTTCTTCTGCCATTAGATCACCTTGCATAGGGGTATCTAGCAATGATAGTCAGTTGATGTAAGGTATACCACAGTGCTAAATAAATATTTCTATCAAAAACTTTAAGTAAGGTTTATATACTATTACACTTTCCTCAGTTTTTTCCGGGTATATTAAATAAATGTTTATTTTGTGTGTACTTTGCTGTGACTTTTTAGAGCACGACTGACCAGAGGGGTAACGACACGAGACTGAGGATCGTGCTCATGAATATGCATGATGATACCAGGTCCACGTCCAGGTCGTTTTCAATTGCAAGTACCGCTGCAAGCATTGCAGAGGGCATTGAAGCCTCGAGCACCGTGACAGAGAAGTTAAGTCCCCTGAATGCAAGGACATAGGAGACCCCGGCTGCCATGAGTGGGGATATGAGGAGCCTGAGACCGCTGACAAGGGTCGCATCGGCCACCGAATGCCTTAAAAATCTGAAGTTGAGTGTAAGGCCCAGGGATATCATTATGAGTGGAACCGCCGCCCCTGAGAGGTATCCAAGGATGGTGCCGGCAATACCCGTGGGAAGTCCCCAGAGGTTGAAGATGACCCCCAGCAGGAAGGCCCAGAGAGGAGGGAAGAAGACGGCCCTCTTCATGATTCTGGAACCCTCACCTCCAGAGAGGTGTGATAGAAGAAGTCCGAGGGACGTGAACATCAGTGTGGTGCCGGTGTCATAGAATATAGCCCTCACAAGTCCCTGTGAGCCGAATATCCCTGCTGTGACCGGGTAACCCAGGAAACCGGAGTTCATCATCGCTGCAGCTACAGTTAAACCCCATGTTTTACCTGAATCCAGTCCTCTTCTCCTTGCCCAGAGATATGCAATCGTTCCAGAGAGTGTGCCCGTAATCATGCAGATAACCGGTATGAGTACAAGGTCTGAGATCCCTGATAGGTCTGCCCGGTAGAGGGACGTGAATATGAGGGATGGTATGGCCACATTGATGACAAGCCGGTTGAGGGTGGATGCATCCTCCTCCCTGAGAACCCCGAGGAGCTTGAGGATGTAACCAAGGAGGACAAGAACCAGCACCGACAGTACAGTCTCAGTGGAACCCATAAAAATCAAAAAAATAAATCTGGTTTAATCAACGATACCCGCGGTTGTTATCTTGAAGACACACTCACCCTCGGGCAGGTGGGGACTGTCTACCAGCCTGGCTATCCTCTTACCTGCAAGCCCCTTCTTGAGCCAGATACGGTAGGTTGCGGCGTGACCAAGCACGTGTCCACCTATGGCCTTGGTGGGGCTTCCGAAGAACGCATCCGGTCTGGCCTGGACCTGGTTTGTGACAAATACCGCGGCGTTATAGGTGTTTGCTATGTTCTGAAGGGTGTGAAGGTGCTGGTTGAGTTTCTGCTGCCTTGTTGCAAGGGCCTCCCTACCCACATACTCTGCCCTGAAGTGGGCGGTGAGGGAGTCCACAATCACAAGGCGTATGTTCTTACCCTCCTGGATGAGCTCATTGACCTTCTCTGCCATGAGGATCTGGTGGCTGGAATTGAAGGCCCTTGCAATGTGTATCTTATTCAGAACCTCCTCAAGGTCAAGTTCAAAGGCATTTGCTATCTGCTCAATCCTCTCCGGACGGAATGTGTTCTCTGTGTCTATGAAAACAGCCTCAGCATCCAGTCCTCCCCTCTCCTCTGGCAGCTGAACCGTGACTGCAAGTTCATGGGACAGCTGACTCTTACCTGACCCGAATTCTCCGAAAACCTCGGTTATTGCCTGTGTCTCGATTCCGCCGCCTATCAGTTCATCGAGGGCCTTGCTCCCCGTTGTGATCCTCCCCACATCCTTCCGTCTCTCCATGACATCGAAGGCTGTTTCAAAGTCTATCTTCTCAGCCCTTCTGGCAGCCTCTATCACCTTTTCAGCCACGCCCTCACCAATCTCTGCCTTCACAGAGAGTTCCTTGGCTGTGGCTGTTGCAAGACGCATCATGTCACCGAAACCTGCGTCCCTTAATTTCTGTGCTGTTTTAGCCCCTACATTTGGTAGATCTTCCAGTTCAACCATTTTAATCTCCCTTAAATCTTTAAATATTCATTAAGCATGGATCGTCGGTAAATTAAAGTTCCTTCTTTACGACCTTTCTGGGTATGAACCTTAGCTCCTCGCTGTAAACATCCATATCTGCATTGCCAATAACCCTCACGGTTACTCCATTCAGATCCTCCACACGTTCTTCAAGTGCAGATTCATCTGCAGACTGGTTGATAATGTTCACAACCTCATCTGTTGTCATTTCAAGGATACTCTCTGCCTCCCTTCCAAAGAAGGTTATCATGACCTCACCTGTGTCGTCCATGATCCTCCCGGGGATCATGAGGAGGTAGCGTGGTTCATCCACCAGTTCCCCGCAGAAGTTGCATATGTTCTCATCGCTGAGATCAAGCCTCTCCTTGCAGGATGGGCACTTTATGGAGAGAATCCGTCTTCCTGACATCTCGGTCAGCTCACCCTCTATGAGGACGTTCCTTGAATCCTCGTCCAGATCCGCAATATCACGGTGGGGATAGAGCATCTCCTGGAGTTCATCGAAGGATGGGAGACCCTCAAGGTCCCTGTCGCTGGCAGGTTCAATCCTTGAACTGTTTCCTATGCTGAGTTCAAGTCTTCCACCACCCATATCATCCCTGAAAACCACCCTCGGATTTTCTATCTTGACCGGGTCCCCTATGCTCAGGGGTTTCTCAGCAGCATCGTCCCAGAGGCTGGCCCTTATTGATCCCGTGTCATCAGCGAATTCAGCTGTCCTCACAAGTCCAGGGGTGCCGTCACCCCTCTGGAACTCCCTGGGTTCAAAGAGGTCAACGACCCTCGCGATTATCCTTATGTTCCTGTCGTCCTCCTCGAGGTCGGCTATTTTCTTTGTCTGGTAGAGCATCTCCTCAAGTTCCTCAAAGGATGGGAGGTCCTCCATGTCCTCTGGCAGGGGTTTCACTATCCTTGTTGTTCGTCCGGCGCTGAGTTCCACGCTGTAGAGTCCAAGCCTTATGCGTGCGTTTTCTATTCTGACTGCGTCGCCGATATTCATGGGTCTCTCGGCCTTTTCATCCCAGAGACTGACCCTTATCTTGCCTGTCTCATCGGCAAGTTCCATTGACCTCACGATTCCGGTCCCGTCTTCCCTCTCAAATTCGCGGGGGTCACTGAGGCTGAAGATCCTTCCAACGACATCGACATCCTCTCCCTCATCCTCCATTTCAAGTATCTCAGATATCTTCATTGGCCTCATCTGTTCCCTGTACTCCTCAAGGACCTTCAGCAGTGCACCGTCGGATTCAGGGTTGAGGGTGATGCGAGTGTTGAAGTTCGTGTTTATCCTGTAGGACTGGTTGAAGTCATCGAACTCGACATTGGCCCCTGATATCCTGATGATATCCCCCTTGTTGATTTTGATGCGTGTATCATCATCCCAGAGGGTTACCCTTGCAGATCCCGTGTCATCGGCTATCTCAATGGACTTCACAGAACCTGTTGTGCCGTCGTTTCTCTCAAATTCTACCGGGTCATTGACCTTTGTCACAAGGCCCATCACAGTGACGTTTCTCATCTCATGGAGGTCCCCTATCTTCACGAGCTCCTCCCTGAATTCAGGTACATCGTATTCACCCGACACCACCCTTGTGAGGCTGGTGTGGGTGAGGGTAACCTTATCGTCCCTTCTCCTGGTCTGGGCCCAGAGTATCTTCACTGCATCACCCTCCTTCAGTCCCAGTTCCTCAACTAGGTTTACGTCATTGTTCCAGAGGGTGTAGGTCGTTGAACCCGTTGCATCCATGATGTCCAGGGAGATGAACCTGCCCTCCCTTCCGTCCCTCTCAAAGGTCCTTACACGGGATACTCCTGTGATCCTTGCTATGACACTGACCTCATCATCCTCCACCAGATCTCCTATCGGGGTTATCTCCTCACGGTACTCAGGGAAGTCAGGGTAGTCCTCGGGGTCAAGGACCTCCACGGTGGATCTTGGCATGAGGTGGGCCTCCTTCCTGCCACCGAATCCTCCCCTTATGTTAACATCCTTTATCCTTATCACATCGCCCTCCCTGAATTTCTTGAGGAGCTTAATGTTCTCTGTCCAGAACACTGCCCTGAGTTCACCTGTATCATCTGCGATTATCACGTTGGCGAGTTTTCCCTCCCTTCCCTTCCTGGTGGTGAAGGTCCTGGGGCTTGATATCTTCATGACCCTCCCTGTCACAGGGGTTTCGGCTCCCTCCTCAAGCTTGGATATTGTGTCCATCCTGTGTTCGGGTTTCTCGGATAGCATGGTATTTTTTTCCTTCAGGATATCATCAACGACTGTCGATGCAATGGTAAGGTCATCCATGAATCCTATGTCCCCTAATTCCTCTTTCTTTTTTTCTATGAGTTCCTCAAATTCCTCAGGGGAGATCCTGTCCTTAATTCTTTCATATTCCCTCTTCAATTCTTCCTTCATTTGGGTCCCTCACTTGATTAATAATATCACGCCCCGTCTATAAAAGACTTGGTGAGCTCCTGAAAACTAATAAGTTATTACTATATATTTAAATCTTATTATCAAAGTATTTATAGGGCCGGGTGAAAATATAGATGTAAAATTCAGACGAGTTTTTCAGTATGAAGGCGAAAGACAGTTATCCAGTGAACATATGGGGACATCAGAAGGTTAAAGAGGCTCTAATTTTCACAGACTGCCCCATGGACCACTTGCTGGAACCTTTATGAACCCTTCAATTATTCTGCTAAAGGAGGATAGAAGATGTCTATGACTGTTTCTGAGAAGATACTTGCCAGGGCTTCAGGTAAGGATAGGGTGGAAGCCGGTGAAATAGTTATGGCGGATATAGATGTTGCGATGACCCATGACCTCACAGGTCCCCTGTCGGTTGAGTCCTTCAGGGCCATAGGTGAGGATAGGGTCTGGGACCCTGAAAAAATCGTTGTGATATTCGATCACCAGGTCCCTGCAGACTCCATTGAAGCCGCCCAGAACCACATGATAATGAGGGACTTCGTAGAGGAGCAGGGAATACGGAACTTCTATGACGTCCGTGAAGGCGTCTGTCACCAGGTGCTCCCTGAGAAGGGCCATGTTGTGCCCGGTGAGGTCGTGGTGGGTACAGACTCCCACACCTGCACCCATGGGGCCCTCGGAGCCTTCGCAACGGGTATAGGTTCAACAGATATGGCCATGGTATTTGCAACTGGGAAACTTTGGTTCAGGGTCCCTGAAACCCTGAGATTTGATGTGAGGGGAAAACTCAGGGAGCACGTCTATGCAAAGGACGTCATACTGAACATAATAGGGAGGGTTGGTGCCGATGGCGCAACCTACATGGCCTGTGAATTTGCAGGTGAAACCGTTGCAGAAATGAGTGTATCCGACCGTATGGTCCTCTCAAATATGGCAATAGAGATGGGTGGTAAGACGGGAATCGTGGAACCTGACGAAAAAACCCTGAACTATGTCAGGAGGAGGTCAGGTAAACCCTGGAGGGTCTTCAAAACAGACCCTGACGCTCCATCCCTCAGTGTCATGGAGGTCGACGTGAGTGACCTTGAACCCCAGGTCGCCTGTCCACACAATGTGGACAATGTGAAACCCGTCACCGAGGTGGAGGGGACAGAGATAGACCAGGTCTTCCTTGGTTCATGCACAAATGGAAGGCTCAGTGACCTCAGGGACGCTGCCGCCATACTGAAGAACCGGAAGGTCTCAGACAGTGTCAGGATGCTCGTCATACCTGCCTCCAGGGAGGTCTACCGCAGGGCCCTTGACGAGGGCCTGATTGAGATATTCGTGGATGCAGGAGCCCTGGTATGCAACCCCTGCTGCGGCCCCTGCCTCGGAGGACACGTTGGACTGGTCGGACCAGGGGAGGTGAGCCTCTCAACCTCAAACAGGAACTTCAGGGGGAGGCAGGGAAGCCCCGAAGCAGAGGTCTACCTCTCCTCAGCAGCCGTGGCAGCAGCATCTGCAGTGAAGGGCAGCATAACCCACCCTGGGAGTCTGAAGTAGAGGTGATGGTAATGAAAGGAAAGGTTTGGAAGTTCCCGGACGACGTGGACACTGACATAATCATACCCGGAAGGTACCTTGTAATGAGGGACCCTGAGAAGCTGAGGGAACACGTGATGGAGGGTCTGGACCCTGAATTCCCGTCAAAGGTGAAACCCGGTGACTTCATCGTCGCCGGAAAAAACTTCGGGTGCGGTTCATCCAGGGAGCACGCCCCTCTGGCCCTGAAGGGTGCCGGGATAGCCGCGGTAATCGCAGAGTCCTTTGCAAGGATATTTTACAGGAACGCCATAAACGTTGGAATACCCCTCCTTGAGGCCCCGGGGATAACAGAGAAACTCAATGAGGGTGATGAGATAGAGGTGGACCTCGATAGGGGTGTTATAATAAGGGGAGATGATGAATTCCCCTTCAAGAAACTCCCGGACTTCATGGTTGAGATACTCGAGAAGGGCGGCCTTATACCCTACCTCAAGAAAAAGGGAGACTTTAAAGGGTGAAATCAATGAAGATAGCAGTCATACCCGGTGATGGAATCGGAGTGGAGGTGATGGAGGCAGCCCTCCACATCCTGAACACCCTCGACCTTGACCTTGAATTCATACATGCAGATGCCGGTGACGCCTGCCTTAAAAGGACAGGGACGGCACTGCCAGAGGAGACCCTTGAAGCCGTGGGTGAAGCCAGGGCAACCCTCTTCGGGGCTGCGGGTGAAAGCGCAGCTGACGTTATAGTCCGCCTGAGGCGTGAATTTGATCTTTTTGCGAATTTGAGGCCTGTTAAGTCCCTGCCAGGTGTCCCCTGCCTCTACCCGGACCTTGATTTTGTGATTGTGAGGGAGAACACCGAGGACCTCTATGTCGGTGACGAGGAGTACACCCCTGAGGGCGCCGTTGCAAAAAGAATCATAACAAGAACCGCCTCCAGGAGAATCAGCCAATTCGCCTTCCAGTACGCCC